>Ga0123354_10004707_pt1 | contig 19453 bp, 12 predicted proteins | sample TergutLab28metaG_2_FD_97872 | JGI IMG/M metagenome (GOLD analysis project Ga0123354, IMG submission 97872) | Labiotermes labralis P4 segment gut microbial communities from Petit-Saut dam, French Guiana - Lab288 P4 | ecosystem: Host-associated > Arthropoda: Insects > Digestive system > Gut ...
CCATCTCAGCATTTGCTTATAGACACAGGGAAACCAAGAAAAACCGGTGTCGAGGTGGCCGGTCGCAGGACCTTCCGAGTACTGACTTCTAGCCAGCAGTCCGGCATCTAAAGTACAAAAAAATGCAGAAATTGAAAATAAAGAATTGGATTAGCTGCATCCGGGATAGTAATAAGTGGAAATCATATGTTGAGAAGGCCAAAACATTCAAAGACTGAAATTGTAGCACCTAAATAACAAGAAGAGTAACAGTGAACACAAATAAACTGTGTTCCTTTTAATTTAATTCAGTTTAGTTTCTTACATTTGCATATAATTCGGAAGTAGAGAGGTTGGGTGCACAGTGATTTAAGGCTTCATCCTGCTAATGTGACAGGAGTCCTTGAAAGTCTAAGAAAAACGATGTTGACATTTGGGTCAGACCAGAAATTTAACACTAAACAGAATGCATGAACACTGTCATTTTTATTCTTTTCTCATATTAGGCAGCTATTTGTGGCCTGTCAGGTGGGTAGCTCTTTGGTCCCAGAGAGTATTTGTAAAAATGTTTAACCCTTAGCTGCTGAGCGACATATATATATATATATGTCGTGCATTGAGCCCTTTAAATGGCCGAATGGCCATTAAAGTGGACGGTGGGGGGATTTAATTCCGGCGCCAAAGGGTTAACTGCTTATTGACCGATGTCATTCCAATATGATATTGGCTGTTCTTTCAGAACAGGTGTAGAAATTTCCCTATGAAATTTACTCTTTGCGTATGCTGGCATTTCTTCTTTTCATAAATGATACAGACCATATGCTTTCTTTATTCTGCAATACTTCTTGCACCAATGAATGCATTTTATATTATATATGTTGATATACACCAAAGACCAAAACTGCTGTCACATCGGACCAGCAGTGCCTGCTGCTATTTAAATGTAACTGCAGGGCAGGCAAGGTGTCATTCAGTGGGGTCTTCTAAGGGGTCATGGTGCATATCATTGCATTTATTTCATGTTTACAGGATGCTTCAGATTAAGCTGGATCAACCAGTATCAGATCCAGCTTCACCACGAGAAATTAGCAATGGGGACACTGCTACCAACATAAGTACACACATTCAGACATTGCGCAGTGAGGTGACAAGACTGCGCAATCAACTTGCCATTTCAGAACAAGAAAGTAAGTATAATCTAGAAAGCTTCTCGATATGGGACTGATTAGTCTGTGGGTCCATACTAGATGGTAACTGTTTTTGGCAGAATCCATGTTCCAGCAGTTTAATAATGTGATCTCAAGATGGGGGGTTATGGAGGTGCAGCTTTGCACTGTCACAGGAATGTTGACATGTTTTGTCTTTCAATATAGAGAATTTTAGAAAAGAATGCAGTGGCATTTTGTGGCACTGAAGATTCATATTGCAGACCATGGGGTTGTAACACCACATATTGTGGTAGGCAGTTGCCATGTTGGTAGGACTGTCTGGCCTCCATCTTCGTATTTGAAGTGTCAACAGTGTCATTACCTGGAAGACTGCATTATGAAGGGAGAATACTGTTCTTATTCATGTAATGATTATTCGGGGGGGGGAGGGGGTGCGTGTGTGCCTGCCTGTGTGTTCTGGTTGGTCCTTTCTGTGTCATCTATGACACAGAAAGGACCAACCAGAACAACCTGACACAGCACATCAATTCAATGCACACTGAATTGCAATTTAATCCAACACAAGAATAACGGCCGCATCAGTTTCCTAGATCTAACAATAATCAGAAGAACCTCCCACTAGAGCTCGATATTTACCGAAAACCTACAGCAACAGACACTGCTATACATTTTACATCCACCCACCCCAATAAAGACAAATTGGCAGCTTACAGGTATTACATAGAAAGAATGCTGAACCTGCCACTCAGGCAGAACACCAGAAAAGAGAATGATCAACATTTCTTCACATAGCCCAGCAAAATGGTTTCCCACCCACAGTAATACAAAAACTAAGACACCAGATAAAACGTAAAACAGAGCGCACCATACCACACACAGACATTAGCAAAATCAAAGGATGGGCAACATTCACCTACATTTCCCCACAAATATGCAAGGTCACAAACATATTCAGAAACACAAATGTTAAAATAGAATTCAGATGCCGAAATACCATAGCCAACCTGATCAAACCTTCAGTAGACTACAACATCCCGCCCCACAATAAATGGGGAATCTGCCATCTGACATGCAACCGGCAGTACGTAGGCCAGACTAGCCGTAGCCTGAACGTACGTTTCCAAGAACATATATGATACATTAGGTACAACAATCCCCAATCAGCACATGCACAACACATCCTACAAAACCAGCACAAATATGGCCAAATGGATAGTACATTGACACTGCTGAAACCCCTAAATAACCCAAGCTTGCTCATTCCTTATGAGCAATACTACATTCAAACCCTCTACCAAGAAGGCAGGCTCATTCCGGAGCAAAGCCCAGGAGAAATAAACCCCCTTTTCCAAATGGTCATTAACCCCCAGACCCCACATTCCACATGAACAGACCAGTGGTGCTTCAGCCTGCAACACGGATACCACGCCAACCCAACCACACTGAAACACCAACACACATCGAACCAAGGTATGTGCTATCGCGTATTCACAATAACACAGTGTATTAACAAAGCATTGTCAGTCAACCAATAAAACATACCATGTACATGAGAACACAACAATCACAAAGCAGAAAACACCATAACAGTCAGTATCAATAGAAAGACGCCTACCAACTACAACAATTTGACAAAGCTAGGCACAGCAAACGCACACCACTACATACCATAATCTTACACTAATGCTAAATCCTCCATCTTTACAGAACGCATGACCAATGTGGTAATTCAACAGAATAGTCATAAGCTCCTGATGATGGATATATTAATGTCCGAAACATGTTGAGCGCATAAGAAATGAAATAAAACAGCAAGTGACATCAAGTTGGTCTTTTTGTTTTCAACTATTACAATGATGCACGGTCCAATAAATACAAGGGAATATTGTAGCTGTGTATAATTATGTTGATCTCTGTATTGTTACATAGCAGATGGGAATGTGAAAGTTCTTGGGACCAGTTGATAGTAGAAGGCATTCCCTGAAATTAATCTGACATAATAAGAAAAAAGCTTCATTCCAGAATCATAACCTACATGTAGGAAATGGACAGTTGACTGTTTTGTATTTCCGTCCTATGTTATGGTCCGTAGAGCACGTTTGAAACGTGACGGCACATGCGCAGAAACCAGATTTGGTCTTTCAGCGAAACAGACAAGTCCATTTAAATTGGCGGGGGTGTCAGTTCAGTTGACTACTGGCAGCCGAGGTGTGCGCATCAGCGGTAGTTATGGTAGTAATGCTGGATACACCATGTTCTGAGGTAGAGTGCAAGACTACTGGCTGCCCACTCCACTCGTATGTTTCCCCTTTACTTCCCCTACCGTGCGTCACCGTGTGCCATCAGGTTACAACTGAGCTCTACTATGTGAATCTGTGCTTCAGATTTAGGTGGTAGATTTGATGTGGAAGATGTTGAGCAAATTGTATTCTGATCTGTCAGATACAGAAAAAATGCAGCGATATGTTAATGAGGAGAAGAACATACGGGAAGAGAATCTGCGACTGCAGCGTAAGCTACAGCTTGAAGTGGAAAGGCGAGAGGCCCTGTGTCGTCATCTGTCCGAATCTGAAAGCAGGTAACACTGTTTGATGTCATGGCCTGTTTCAGTGGTTCTTAGATATTTAGGCAGCTTTAAACTGAACATCCTTGATGAAGATGTGGCTGTATGCAGCTGAAACTTGTATTGGCCTTGGTGAAAATTGTGTATGGGTTGGTACATAGATAATACTTACACAAGGTCAATCAGAAAGATGGTTACACTTTCAGATGTTTGTAATGAGTGAACAGTCATTGGCATGATGTGTATCAGTCATTAAAAACTTGCAAAGTTTGTAATAACAACTGATAAATATTCCATAATTGTAGGCTTACTGGTAATTTCGTTGTATATGTATGAAAATGATGCCTTCTTTTGGAATTGTCCTGTGCATGTGTTGCACATTACATAATGATTGGTTGTGTTTTTAATACTGTTTGGTTGGAAGGTAAATTAAACAATAAAATGAACATGCCCTGTTTTTTACATACAGTTGGTATAATTTTAATTTTTTAACAATTCTTACTTTTCAGTGTTACTTTAGTTTTGTTTGTTTGTTTCTTTCATTCTTTCTTTGCTTCAACAGTCCAACTTGTGATTTACATCAAGTTTTCTTTATGTCTTGGTTTGAAACCTCACGTGGTTCTAGTTTCACTCATTTAAAACATGTTCTTGCTATAAGAAGGAGCCTATTAGTTCTGTGTCAGAATTTACCTGTGTGACTGAACTGTAAGCAGTGTTGTAAAGGACAGACATGTGCATTTCTTCCCACTCTTATGCTGGAAACATCAGCCATGGACTGTATAGTTCCTGATTGAACCGGTATCTTATATTTGAAGTTTTCATGTTGGTGTTGATTAGGATTCAGGTCTTCTGGTTGTCACAATGTGTTGTTGGGTTAGCTGGTTAGATGTTGGGAAGGATTTTGTCACCTTCGTATTCAAGAGTAGTCAGTGCAGGAGAGGTTCCTTTGGGTATATTTTAGGGACTGGTTTACCCTGAAAATAGAGGGGCTCTGCTCCTTTGAGATATTGGGAACCAACTTTCCAGTGATACAGTGTCACGTTCCAGAAGACTTGACTCATCCTAAACCAAGTTTGTTAAGAGTCAGGTGTTGGCATAGTTAATGTGAAGCTTTTCCATTTGGTATGTGGTAACAAATTACTTTGACATCACTAGTGGACCTGTACATCACATGCTTCCTTATGCCTTGATGGCATGCACAGGGAGAACTTTGCCATTTACCTTTACCATTTTGTCAATTTATTTATATATATAGTTTGGAAATGGAAGAAGAGCGTCACTACAATGAAATAGCGATGTCTGGGGTCAATATGAGGTCACGTACAGTTTCCAGTCCGATCCCATACAATCCGTCACCAAGTTCATCCAGACCACTCAGCCCTGGTGAGTTTTGCTGCAGTGACAAATACCTATCATTTCACTTGCCCTAGTTAAACACAGTGAGCATGTCAGCTGTACTGATAGCATCACAGCATTTGTATACGTTGACACCTCGTACGTGTCGGGAAGTGAAGAAAAGATTCAGTCACGGGAAATTAATAGTTCCAGTAACTGTACCTTACAGTGGTATAGTCTTGTTGTAATAATAATAATAATGAAGAAGAAAGGGAAAAAAAAAGAAAAAAAGAGAAAAAACTAGATTTGTAAAATACAGAACTGTGTGAACCAAGAGAAGGCGAGGTGAACGGTATGAAGCTTTGCTCGCTATACGTTAGATCTGAAATATCCACAGCTGTGTTCATGAGTGTTCAGGTCTTACGGGATGTGGTGCTGTGCTGTGCTGTGCCGTGAGCTTAAGGTGTTCTGCTGTTCTGAAGGAATGTAGAGCCCTCATCTTTAAGGGTTGAGGGTTTCAGCCTTTCAAACATTAGGAAATATGAAGTGACACAGTGTCACATCTCAGAACACCCAAATCCTCATTCTACTACTTGGGCTCCTGAACTGTCTCACTTACAATCATAGTTTGCTTTATTTCTCTTCTGTTTGTAGTATGTTAATTGCTTTAATATTTAGGTAACTGCAATTTAAAAGTGGAGCTTGATTACTGCAAGAGACTTGAAAAAACTCTGGGGGATTTAATGAACATTAGAAACTTCACTTTTCATTCTTTTATTAAGTGTACAGATAAATATTTCTGTATTCAGTTACATTAGTTAGGTTCTGTTGGGTGTAGTTAGGTTAGGTTAGGTTAGGTGTGGTGTGGTATGTGTTTATTAATATAAAACTTAATTAATTGTAAATTGTGTAATGAATTATGTTGGATTTGATTTTATTAGTTCTAGCTTGGTTTGGTTGGGTTAGTATAGGTTAGGTTTGGTGAAGTTGGGTTACGTTAGTTTGGTTAGGTCAGGTCATGTTAGGTTATGATGGATTTGATGTGGTATTTATATATATATATTTATTTATCTAAAATTTACTGTTGTATTAAATTAGGTTAGGATAGATTAGGTTGATAGTTAGATTAGTATGAGTTAGGTTTCGTATAGTTTTTTATTTGTTCATTTATTTGTTTACATGTGTGTGTATTTATGTTTGTTTTTATATTTATTTCTCTGTTTGCATTGATTTGTTTATTGTTGTTTAAATTACCTTAGTTAAATCAACTTATTTTATTTAATTATTTATTTGCATTAATTTAATTGGTCAGTACATCTATTTAATTCACTGATTTATTAGTAAGGAATTAATTAATTTTATTGCTAATTACTTACAGTAAGTAATAACATAAATAATCTTTTTATGTAATGCAATCATTGTTCTGGTCATTTCATGTATATTGTAATGTAACATTAAAATACGCTACAATTTCAAGTGACAGTTCTGTCTGTTGATTCTGGCATTGTTACAGGTATAAACTTGGTTGGTTCCTCACGTGATACTTTCTCAACACCAGGCGGTCCTTCGGGTTCTTCCATTGGTCGTTGCTATGCTTGTGGACAAGCTACTTATGCTACATTGCCGTTAGGTCCCAGTGGAGCCACAGTTGCACCAACACCTCTTGTTCCGTGTCCATCGGTAGGAGGGTTTCTTCCTGTGTCATCTTCCCCACCAGCACCTCCAATAGCAGTAAGTACCCTCTGATTTAACAGTGCAATGATTGAAGCTGAAATCAAAATGGCAACTTGGAATGATAGTTTCTCAGCTAGTTATGAAACTCCTCACTTTATAGGGAACCTGGAGGTTAATAACTAACTAGTGAATGTCTGATTCAATTGAACCTGCCTCTTAGGGGCTAAAATTTATTGTTTTATCACCCTTGTACCATCGCTTGTGTTTTTCAAAAGAATCCACCCAAGTCAAGTTCTTGTGTAACTTTTTAAATGTTTTAGTTACTAGGGTTAGAACCTGTTTGCACATCAGCCAACGCTAGGATTCGAACTTTAAATAATTTTTTGGCTGCTGTGATCTCTACTGTCTGTGGCTGTAGAGTTATCATAAGGATTGGTATCTTCTGTCAAACGTGTATAAACTGATGTGATGATGGTATGGCAGGGTGCCCGCCGAACGTCGGAGCGCTTCATCAAGCCAGCAATCCCTCCTGTCACTGCAGTACCACCTGCTAGTAATAGTTGTCTGGTAGCAAGCCATGCAACTCCACCACCCACTACTGCATCTCCTGCACCAATGGATGTTGCCAAGAGTTAGTCATGTCTGCGCTTACTACAGCATGATATTTAAGACCCAAGGTAAACAGTATGAAACAGCAATTACCATTCTGTTTGAATGCATAATTGCAAGTTTGGAAACTGATGGGAAGGAGATCTTTGTATCATTGCTGTTTTAGCTTTATCAACATTGGCTGTGTTGACTACATTTTCTGGTTGGGTTTTTCTTGTCTAGCATTTTCAATATTTTACTTCTGCCCCCTGCGTAGTGACAGTTATCACAAAGTTTGGACTTTAAAATGCCCCAGGTTAGAAACTATCCACTTCCCATTTATTATTATTGTTATTATTATTATTAAAAGGAAACGTAACATATTTCTGGCACTTGGATACTGAATGTTCATGTGTTTTCGTACATGAAATACATACCCATGATGTCTTTGAATGAATATATTAAATGCCATTTCCTTTATAGCTAATTGCAATAATGAACTGGTTTTGACAAGAAGAAGCATTAGATTTTTAAGTTGAAATTTTGTGTCTCGAAGTGTTGGAAGAGCTCTTTTTCCTAGCACTGCAGGAAAATCCAGGCCTGTTATTAGAAAATACTTTCTTGCAACAAGCTGGAGCTTCCCCTCACTTTGCATGCAGTGCTTAATTTGCTCTTAAAGCAATCCTGAACATTGGATTGGTCGTATGAATTGGCTGGCCTGTTCACCCAACTAAATACCTGTAGATTTTTATCTGGGGCTTTCTTGTTTAATTGATCATAAGGAGTAAGAGTGACCTGTGAAAGTTTACTGATACCTTGACAATGTCTACGTAATGCCATTGTGAATTAGAGGAAACTGTTAAACTGTAGACATTTGATATTTGTTTTTTTTTTTTGTCAAGACCAGCTTATTATTTCAGTTACCATTAAAGTTATCTGACACTTTGTTATATTCATTTTTGGATACTCTGTATGTGTATATGTATGTATGTACGTACGTATGTATGTAATATAAGGACACTAATTAAATGTTGCTCAGTATTCTTTGAGGGATTTAAATTGTACCCATCTGAGATTCAAAGATTGAATTAAGTTTTTGACTAGGTGGTACCGTACTACATGTAAAATCTTTTTAACACGTTTCTGTACATCTCTGTTCCATTGATATTCTAGTTGGTCATGAGAGAGTGCATTTGCTCATGTACTTTTGATGCTTATGCATGGAAGTGATTGTAATTTAATGCCTCAGAAATCTCACAAGGGCAAATATTTGCCCAGTTCTTCCATTTTGTTGCCCCCTTTATGTTTCTCTTGCCAGAAATAATGTGATGATCAGATATACATTTTGTACCCTTATGCAGCCACTAAGTGGTGTATACTGCATTGAATGTGAATCACTGACGTGAGTTGTTGCTACAAGTGTGGGGATGAATAGGTTAAGTAATTGTCATCATAGAGAAAGAAACTCAAATTCTTGAAATTTTGAGTTATACATAATTTTTAATGTTTTGTGGATATTACTTTATGGGTATGTTTCATTCTGTAAGCAAGAATGGAGATGATGCTTGCTCTCTGTCCAACTGCTGTAAGATGATGCATAAATAGTTTTGATTCATTTACATTATGTCATTGAAAGTTTTGTTTAGTTTTGCTTTTTGGTATTTAAATGACGTTACTACTGTAGAAGGAGGTGTCACATATTGGCCTGTTTAATGTCCAAAAATTTGTGGCATGACATTTTGCTGTGTGTCATATTGCTGAAATGCATTTGGCTCCTGAACAGTGTTGTTATTGCAATTATATTGAAATACTGAGAGATGGTGTTAAACAGTTCTCAGGTGAATTGTTATAAAAATATCATTAACTGCTGCAGTTAGATTGAATTCAAATTTGCTAGTGTGTGCCAGAACATAGGCTGCAAATCTGAGTTTTATAAATGTCTTGTGTTTCAAAGGCCTGTTCTGTTGAAACAAACTGTACTTAACACATTTGTCATGAAATGTCAGTCTAGTACATTTACCTTAATGTAGGTGTGGAGTTCCACAGATGACATTCTTGTGCTAAATGTAATTGGTAACATAAATTTATTTACAAAACAATATTGTGTACCAATACGCTTTATCAAGTGACAAATGGGTACTGTCCTAACATTGACCTGGAAGATTTGAGGAAACCACATGAAATTGCAAGGTGATCACTTTCCTGGTTGAGAATGCAACATAGCTAATTGTTGCACGTTTTGAACATTACATCATTGTCCGTTGTTGAAACTACATTGTTTAGCTGTTGGACACTCTCGGATGTTTCTGTGTAACGTATAAAGCCTTCAGATTTTGCGAAGCTTGCTGGCAAAGAACAGTCATACTGTTTGTAGCTGTTGGTTAACCTCATCACAGAAAGTGATTACTTCTGCTTGCCTGACAGTTGGAGAACAGCACTGTGTTTAACCATAAGTGATAGTGTTTTCCCTCACAGAGTCTTTCTGGTCTGTGAGATAAGGTTCTGATGGTGGTTTCTGCAGAGAGTAACATCTTGTGAGGTGGTATATTCTGGTAGAAATTCACCAGTGGTTAAGAGAAACGTGCTGCCTGAGTCTTCATAGTAGAAGGAGCAGTCCATTGGCAGTATTGTGAGCAGTGATATGGTCAGTCTGTATATATGTAACTTGCCCACAGTTGCACTTTGTATACAGAGATTTTTGTCATGTGGGACACTGCATGACAGAACCATAGAAGAGCCAGTATCATTGGTCTCTCTGCAGCAGCACTTATCCACTGTCTGGTGGTCAGTGTCATTTTCAAGAAGCTGCCTATGTAGTACAGATAGTTTATATACATTTTGTGAATGGGTGTAGGGATTCTATTAGTAGGTTCTGCTGTAAGCTGGACGCACCCTACTTTGCATGAAGAGGATGTATGCCAGTAGAATACTGTGTGGAGTTAATTTGTATTGAGCATCTGATGATACCAATTACATTATGGTTCACATCCCTGATTGGCATATGGTGAAGAGAGGAAGGGGGGAGAGAGAGAGAGAGACCATGCATGTGGGTGTGGGTGTGCGATTTACAAAGGCTGAAATGGTTTGAATCTGGCTGATATGGTCTGTGTTATCTGTGTCATGTATTGTGCAAACCTTATCACTCATGACCAGATATTGTCATATTAAACCTAACTTTTAGGGTTCAAAGTATGCTTGGAGGTGGTGGGAGAACCTGGGAGTTGGGTAATTGTCCGGTCTTGGGGTATATCTTGTGACATCCGTGTAAGGGTTGAAGATCAATTCTGTTTGTTGGATCGAACCTCTGCTACTTTACCTGCAGCATATTGCAAAATCAGTGCTGTAGTGTTGATCAGTCTTGTTATTTTGTTCAAACATTCCTTATAATATAGTGAAAACTGGTTTAAAATTTAAATTCCCAGAAAAACCTGGTCTGATAGTCTCACCACAGATTTGTATACTAGACGTACAGACACAACACTGAAAGGACCCCTAGACTAACCACACCTAGCAGAAGTGAATGTGTTTATAGCTACTGCATCAGCATAATGTATCAGAAATGTGGTATGGTTTTCCACATTGTTACCCTTCCCTCCACAGCACTGTGGCTTCAAATTGGCCCATTGTACCAGCCCATGATTGTAGATGAGTGTGGAGCAATGGGGGAATGATTAACAGGGGACAACCCATAGTGCTCAGAGACAAACCCACCCCAGAACTGCTGTATCCACCACAAATTCAATGTGGACTGCTCTAGGGCTGTGCCTGAGCTTCCACAATAAGAAACTAGCAGTTGTCAATCTGGGCTATGGCATGGCCACACATGCACCTAAACTCTACTTTCCTACATTCATGGATATGCATGTGCTGTCTTGACATGAGGCTTGTGTGTCATTTCTCAATCCCTTCAGGCTGTGCCAGGATGGTACCTGAAATTGGCTGTAGCCACTTCCACAACTTTGTATTTCTTTATTTGTTAATCCTGCCATTCACGCAGCATAGTGTGTCTTCAATCAGTTCCATAACTGTAGGGAAATACAAGGTCCATTAGGCTAGGTGACTGAGCCATCAGTTGTATCATCTTACTGCTGCTGGAACATGAGATGCTCACCCAGGTGCGTGTTGTGTCTCATATGGAGTAGATCAGTGTGTGCGTGCGCGTGTAAAGAGTGTTCTTTGTTCAGCTTTTACAAAGTATGTGTCTGTCATGCAAAAAAAATGTCACTATAAGTTTTGTAAAAACAATACAGTGTTAACAGTGCCATGTAAAAGATCTGTATACAGAAAGGTGGGAACATATTGCGTGACAGCTTCAGTGCTGGGAATAAGTGAAATACAAAAGGTTGTGTTCTTCTTGGATCAGATGTAGTTGATGTAAGTAGGATTATTAAGGTAAGAGGTAAAGGTTACCCCATGACATGCCTCTGCAGGCACAGAGGGGAAGCAGAGGTATAATTCCAACCCATTCACAACCCAGCACTAGAAGGAGGTGGGTATGTAGGGATGTAAACAGTCAAAATAACAGATAATGGTATTATGACGGTCTCCAGTCAGTTCTTGAAGTTGCTTTATGTGGACTTGAAGTGCTGTGTGTGTGTGTGTGTAGAATCATGAGAAACAGCAAGTAACATACAGATAGAGGCCTCTTAGATCTCCAGATTTGAATTTCTGAGATTATTATTTTCTGAGGGTCATTGAAATCACTGATGTGAAGAATCGGCATTTCTTGCAGGAACTGAAGTACAGTTTTCAAATGGAAACTGCCACTATTTCAAGGTGAGAGTTGCACTGTGTGCTAAGAAATATTTTCAGAAAGTGTGAGGCCTGCATAGAGGTTGGAGATCGGAACTTTAAGAATCTTATGTGGAATAAAGTATGTTGAACTACAGGGAAAAAATATCAGGCTTTGTATGCTATAAACCTCCTGCAGTAGCTGCTGTGCTGAGGGAACAGATGAAAGATGTTATGTCCATGGTCTTGATATACTGACAGCATTATTAGAGAATCATAAATAACATTGACTGGTGTTGCAGTGGGTGTGGTGTCCATTTTGATGTCCTGAAGATTTTACTGACTCACTTTGGTGTCAAGTGCAGATCTCTAAATTATTGCTTCAATAAAGCTGCTCACAATACAAGGTTTAAATGGTATGCCAAACTGGCTTCTATGGCAAGCTCAGCTTTTGTCTGTATTAATATTTTTGGATAATTGGCGCAGCAGCATCTAAGTAAGTGGGTTTGTTGAATATTCTGTGTGGGTGTCATTACACTCATGAAGAATAAAAACACATTTAGAGTGAATGAGCAGGAATTAAGGTGGTTTAAAGTATTATTTCTTGTCCATTATTAGATCTGATTACTGAAGGAGCTTATGGATGTGCTGGTGCATATTTTGTTTTCCTTTGCCCTGTGTATGGGAAAAATGTGATGTCACACAACAGGGTGAAAAGTCATTTAATTCTTGCTGTATATGTTACATTCCAAATAGTGGACTTCAAGATGTTAATTTGAAATTGTAGTTTGGATATTTCATAAATTAACATTTGTGTAACATTTACATCTTTCATGTGGGAAAGCTTTGCCCCATATGTTGGTTAAAGGTTAAACATGTTGCAAGGAAAAGAGTGTTTGTTAGCTTTGTTATATGAACACACTTTCCTTTTGACACATTTTTTGTATATTTGTACACAGTTTCCCACTGTTTTGAAAATACCTTATAACCTTGCCTTGCAAATTGAGAATTGCTTAATTTTCTGTGCGAAGTGTGCTTTCGATTAAATATGCTTGTTCTTAAAATTGTCAGTTACTATTAATAAGTCCTTCTTAGAAGGGGTTTATGTATTCACAATGATAAATTGTTGAAGAAGGTAGTGGAATGTTAAGGCGCAAGCAGGATTTCTCGGCTGCACTATTGTATTAAGTTTTCTTCGTGAGTATGTTAACCTGAATACTGTTGGTAATGTCATGTTTATTATTATTATGAACTATCACTTTGAGATCAATAAAAGTAACTACAGTGATATGTGATCCTGTCCAGTCCACTCTCTCAACCGTGTCTTAAGACAAACAAGAAGTATTCATATATAAAATTTGAGGTGGTTTATGTGACTGTAAATGTTAACATTGTGGTCTTGTCAGATGATGTTTTGTGACATACCATTGTTTGGGAGGAACCTGCTTCCTGTGTTCATTTCTGCACCTCATCTCCCTTAAAGATGGTGGCTGCAAATGCACCACACTATGTGGCATGACATTGCAGAAGGCTCTATCTTTATCAACAAGAAGTCTGTTTAACAAATGAATGGCCATATACTCCAACATGATCATAGAAACCAGTATGATCTCAAAATATGATATTTTTATACATGAAATTAGGAGCAACCTTTGTAATGTGTTGTTGCACTGTGGTCAGTACCATAGATTCTGAAGTGCTGGCGCATTCTTCGTGTGTTTTACGTGACAAGACTTGCCCCGACTCCATCACGCTGCAGGGCTACACACCAAACATATTCAGTCCATTTTATAAACTGTGTATGTAGATGGAGAACAAGTTGTATCAAGTACGTGCAAGTTTTCATTTCTGTGTTGTGGGTGGTAAAGACAAAAAGGTAGTGTTGTTATCCCTGTCCTTGATTTATCACCATGCCATGATGACACCACAATGGTAGATGTAGAGTGGTTTGCATCACACGCTAGCCGCATTACACCCAGGACAAATCTGGTACCTACTGGATAGGAGGCTGCTTGGGCCTTTGACCTCATCTGGATGCTGAAGCATCTCTTGCTCTTGCATGGAATAGAACCCCAGTTCCTTGATCTTTAAACTATAACAGTAGGGCTATCCTGATCAACTTCCATGTCAGATACATATTCACCAATACATGAAGACTGTTTGTTGGATTGCCTGACCAGTAAAGCTGAAAAAATATCCACCTAGTATATACTTTGTGATGACACCCAGGTTAAATGAGGAAATCTTAAAGACACTAGATTCTGAGGTTCTTTGTAGCAGTGATTATGAAGATTTGTCTTGTGGGAGGTGATGCCATGTACTTTAGTAGGTAAGTGCCATTACTTTTGTAGAACTCTTGCCTTCATCTTCAAGCTAGAAAGGTACCCTTACCATGTTCCAAGTATGTATCTACCAAATTTTGTGACAGAACAACGCAGAAAGTTAATCTACACATATTCTGTCCACATGGAAGACAAACTTTCTTTGCAGTAAGGTGTATGCAGGCTGACAGTAGTAAAAACATATACATGTAGAAAATACAAGCAAGCATGTGGCATATAGGTGATGCTAAGTAGCCTTATCAGTGGATATTAATATATGGAGGAATGTACTACCTACATCTTGAGGATTGAAGTCTTCAGGAGGATATGAATGTGTTAAGTTAGGAAGGTTGCAAGGAGGTACTGTGGTAGGTTGCAGGGAGATGGAGTTTGGACTTGGGCATTGACAGTGATTCACAGGAAATGTGAGGATACAAAACAGCTTTCTTAATGACCACAAGAAGGACAGAGGATGGGTATTGAGACGTGAGACTCGGGCTGTAATTAGAAGGGGGGGGGGGGTCCCAGTGTGTTTGTACAGAAGGAAGTGACATTCTTCTCCTCGGAATGGAGTAGAGGCTGCACAAGCTGTTTAAGGAGAAACCATCTCTCCATTTCAGATTGCCTGGAATAGACTGTTTTCTTTGCCAGGAAGTTGGTGCTGTTAAGAAGGATGTGATGGTACAGGCCACTGCTGTGTAGGACCATGGCTGACTTGCATGATTCATCCTGTCAGGTGTAACTGGTGTGGAGTGGCAACAGTCCAATGCACACCTACCTACACTTGCAAAGGATGCTGCTTATGCCTAGTGTGACAAGATGGAGGTCATCCTTCACAAGAAGTAGGAAGGCTTCTTAGTAGGATGTCTACCATCTTGACATTGAGCTTGGGTAGCATTCTGTTGATGAAGCTGCAGGTGTGCAGACCTAAGAGCAGAAAAGCCATGGATATGGGGTCCTCTTGATGTAATGTAACCTCTTGCCAAGTTTAATTGGCAATTTGATGGTTCAGTTTGATAGTGTGGGCTTGTTTGTGAAAGGTTTCCTGGAACGCGTAGAGACCCTCTTTGTGCAAACAGGTGGCTCTGGCACTGTTTACCAAGTTGGATAGCACAGACTGCTTGATTGGTGAATGATGTTGGGTGGCAGCACTCAATAAAGACTAATGTGGATTGTATCTCTGTACACAGTGTGACCCATGGAGGCCTAAAATATTCAGATTATGGTGATTTACAGGAAGGGGAGGTGCCTGTCAGTCTCAATAGTGAACTGACTGTTGGGTTGTATGCCATTAATGAAGTCAAGATCCTCAACTGTTTGGGCCTGTGGCCCTCCTCACCAAAGCACTGTCTGAAGAGGTTATGTATTACAGGGGACGTCGGCAAACCCATGGCCATTACGTTCGCAAGTAGAACTGGCTTTTGAAACCAGCACGAAGTACGGGTGTGTTGTCTCCCTGGCATTGCTGGGTTGAACGCACCTTAAAAAGGGTTGTGAATGCCAACTGAAGTAAACCAAACCAAACTACGTCCCGACTCCGTGCAATTAGGGGTGACTTTGTGGATGTGTAGTAGTTATAGCAGGTCGCAAGCGACCTCTGGTGATCATAGTAGATTTTGTTGGCATAAAGTATTGGGTCTTACTCTCCCTAATTCATTTTGTCGTTTCCAGTTTTCCATAGCCGTGTAAATCAGGTCTCTCCCGTGCGCTCTGTTTTGCGTAAATGTGTAATTAAACACTATTTCGAATCACTAAAATGAATATAATCATAGGGATTTTCTACTGCAAAGTAACAAGCATATATTTCACCTTCTTTCGTCTTTCAAAATTTTAATTCCTTGATAGTCCACAGCAATCGAATTATTCGATACAGTTCTTTCGATAGTGCCCCTTTTACGAAGAGTGTGGAAAGCAATGCTTTGATCCTTGAGGAATAGTATTTAGGTTGGTGTAGGTACGTGTGGGAAACTGTCGACTGAATCTCATTTTATAAGAGGTAAACGTAAATAAACATCTTCATTATGCTGTAATTGGTTAATATTTTGTACATTTTATTGTTCGTATCTCCAAATATTGCGCAAAACTGGTACCAGTGGTCGGAAACGTAATTTTGCGGTAGGGAGATAGTTGATCTACGGAAAGCAAATTGTCCAAATAGATTTATTAGCAGTAGAGCCTGATAAAGTATGTCATACCATATGTAACTTATAACTCACTGTGTTACAGTGACTGAACACGCTTATTGTAGAGTATGTGGTATACATTTAACCTAACAAATCTCAATCGCACAGGACGAAAGACTACAGCAATCACAATGAAATAAAAGACTTGTGAAAATGTATGTACGATGTAGTTCCACAAAACTCTTGACTGTGTTTCTTTTTCTGTTGCATGTTCGCAAATAAACCGTGTCCTTGCAGTCATTACAGAATAGCCGGTGGGTTGACTGTAAAATTCTATGAAGCAGAGTTTATAAAATTTTTAATTATTATGAAAATTGAAATTATCCGCAATGAACAATGTATAAAGAAGAAAAGCAGCAAAAATTCCTTAGTCTGCAAATTTTTAATCTTCATAACTGGAAAAGTTGGGTAGAACTCATTCTGCCTTTGTCAAACAACCTGTACAGTGAGATGTCTCAGATTTCTAGATAATAAAGAGCTGATAGTTTTCATATCTCCTGCCAGTCATGACGTACAGTATAGTATTCTGGGACAACTCAGAATACTGATTTATGCAAGAATGTTATCACACTTACACAGAAAGAGGGATGGTTGTATTTGCTATACAAGACTTCAGTTGATTTTCTAACACTTAAATAGCCCAGCTTCTCTAACAACAGCAGTATTTATGAGTGAACACTGTAATATATACCTTCATTTGTGCCTTCCTCTCTACTTGCATTGTATTGGGTTTGTACCATATTACATCAGGACTGAAAACACAGGTAGTGAGAGAAACTCAAGTCAGCTGCCAGCATAGATAAAAAACACCAAGCAGAATCAAAGTTTAGGCCTTTTGTTGTAATGTTAATAACAGCCAACATAGATACAAACACAGAATATGATCAACAAAATTTAGACTTCGAGTTTTGGTAGTAGTGACAAACTGTGGTCACAGTTACCAGCATGCATAAAGGTTAAGGCATGAGGTTTCATTTTAATGACAGAAACATGTGTCATGATTGCTGTTTAATGACAGTAGGAAGAAAAATGATGGATCAAGTGTAGGCATTCAGTTTGCATATTACAAAGACCTTTAATATACACACTGGCAAACGTCACTTAAGTTGCTGTCTCAATCTGTGTTGGCAACCTACATTCATTAGGGTTATTAATAACTTTTGTTGCAGAAATAAGAGTATTTTGAAGTGCCAGTGAATGAAGAATAGCAAACAGTAAGTATTGCAAGGGATGTAAGTGCATCTCCTGGCCTGTGTTAGTGTTGTTATTAGAAGTGCAATAGGTGTTCTGAAAAGGATGTCATGTAGAGAATTATATAAGGAGTTTGTTTACTACCTCTGGCCATACCAGTATTTATAATTGATGGTCTCACAGTTCCATGTAGTCAGTACATGGGACAAACATGATTTTCATGGGTGAGGTTTGATATTCTCATAGTGGTGCTGATGAAGATGCCAGACATTTGGATATGAAACTGTGTGTATTGGTATATAGGTATGAGGAGGAACCTCTTGTGGAATGAAAGTATTTGGCTGTGTGTCAAAGCTGAAGCTTCAGCTAGTAACAGTAAGGAGGTTCACCCCTTAAATCATGCAGTTAACTGCTGCATATACTACCTGCATTAACTCGATAAGAACACTGCATTATATCATAAGGCATTTATGTGTTTTGTATGATGTTCAACATTGATTGATTATTTCTGTGAGCAACAACTGGTTGGTCTGCATGAAGGAGATGGACTGTGTTCTCTGCGAGATGGCGGCAACTTGCTTCTAAATGTAATTTAAATAAATGTAATGCCTCAGAGGATTAAAATAACATTGAAAGGATCTTTTTGACTCTCAACTTTGTTGAATTTATGTTCCTAAGAAATTAACCTTTTGGCGCCGGAATTATTTTTTTTTAATTTTAGCACACCCTGTATATAAAACGTAAAAAATACAGGAACCAAATACGTTAGCATTATGAAACAAACTGCATTTTGAAAAGATAAAAATGGAGAGTATATACCATGTTTAAAATATTCGGTACCTATATTTTTTGAATAAATATATAAAATGCTACTTTGGGGGTTAGCGGTGCGGTATGTCAACTATAGTTGACATTAGGCATCAAAAGGTTAATGGCTGGCTGTAATCATATGCTTCATTGTAAATTTATTCAGTATATAATACCCTTGTGTGAGTGAAGGAGTGTGTCAGATCCCAGTTGCCATTGCAACCATTGTTACTTTCTGTGTCTTCTGTGAGGTACAGGCTGGGGTTGAAGAAACAGTTGAGTAGTTGAGTGTTGAGCATATGGTAGAACATAGCACAAGCAGATGGCAGCACTCAGATAGATGAAATTAACACATGGGTTGGTGTGAGAATAAAGAAACAGTGGACAAAAGAGGCCATGGGAAAGTGCATGAATGTTAACGGCACTTGGCTAGTATCTAGGTAGTGATTGAAGTGCGTGGTATTTGTGTGTATTATAGGGGTTTGCTTTGTGTGTTATTTTTGTAATGAACATGTTTTAGGTGTCATGGTAAGGAACAGATACCAATGTAATTTGGTATGTTATTAGATCTGTTGTGCTGTGTTGTATTTTTGAATATAATGAGGTGTCATTTTGTTCCACATGCTGTCTGCTAGAATGTATGTGTATATGCATGCTGTTTTTTCAAGTGTGTTACTTGACATTGCTGTCAGTTGCTAAGATTATATAGCATCTGTGATGGGTGCATGAATGAGTGAATGAATAAATGAGTATGGAACATTGGTGGAATGATAGTGGCAGGGAAATGCTGAAGTATTTGGGTGGAGGTGGTGTTGGGGGGGGGGGGGGCGCTGGCCCGTTTTATTTTTTTCGAAGGGAATTCCCCCGTGGCCGGGCTGGGGGTTTAGTTTGGGGGGCTGGTGTGGGGGGCCA
>Ga0123354_10004708_pt1 | contig 19452 bp, 10 predicted proteins | sample TergutLab28metaG_2_FD_97872 | JGI IMG/M metagenome (GOLD analysis project Ga0123354, IMG submission 97872) | Labiotermes labralis P4 segment gut microbial communities from Petit-Saut dam, French Guiana - Lab288 P4 | ecosystem: Host-associated > Arthropoda: Insects > Digestive system > Gut ...
TACCAGTGTAAGAGCAGAGACAGTGCTAGTGTAAATGTTAGTGTAAGTGCAGAGGCAGTGCTAGTGTAAGTGTTAATGTACAAGCAGGGACAGTGTTAGAGTAAGTACCAGTGTAAGAGCAGAACAGTGCCAGTGTAAGTACACAACAAAATGTGTACACGTTATTGTAGCAGAAACAGAGAGACGCTAATGGGTGAACTCTTAGGTTTAGTGCAACATTAATAATTTAGGATAGACTAAGATTGCTTATTAGTCCCTGTGACTAGTTTGTAATGACATAAAACTCTGAAAGGATTTATATAAAAAAAACTGCCGCTTATGATTACATTCCCGCCACATTCGTCATTGCATGAAGTTGTTGTTGTTGTTGTTGTTGAAAGAGTGTCTTTAATCTATCATTCCACTGTTGTTTTTTACATTCTGAATATCTAGTTACCGTAACGAGACAAGAGGTGTTTCGTAGCATGTCGAGCGCAGAGCAATGGTCGGTGGGGCTACACGATGGGTGTTCACAGATCATTAAAGATAAAGACTAACCTGAATTATATTGAAAACATTCAGTCAGCAACGCACAGTAGATACGCTCCGCCCCTTTGCAAAGCCGTATGTTAATTCTGTATAGGAAGAGCTGATGTTTTCTGAGATCCATGCAAAACACGCAAAAGCACTGTGTGGTGGGAACGAATAATTCTTGAACGTAAAACTTGGTGGTTCATAGACTAACCACTAGGTTTAAAGGATTTAAAAAATATCCTAGTAATCATGATTTTAATAATATATATTAATATTAATAATTGTCCAATGAGATGAATTACAAAGCAGTCTATTTATTATTCTGCAAGTTCACTCTACATGTTTCGGGTGTCAACCACACCCATCATCAGGAGTACACAAACCTGTAACTGCAGCCTCCGGTACTGATCGTGCTGTGCTGTGCTGTGCAGCTACCTCCCTCCAACGTGGCCACTCGGCAGCTGCACAAAAAATATGACCAGTACCAGAAGCTGCAGTTACAGTTTTGTGTATCCCTGATGATGGGTGTGGTTGACACCCGAAACATGTAGAGTGAACTTGCAGAATAATAAATAGTCTGCTTTGTGTTGCATCTCGTTGGACAATTATTAACACAGAACAGCGATGCACGGAACCATAAACATAATATTTAATAATACACTTCACAGAAACGCAGAAGATTTTATTACAATGGGACTAAACAGTTTGACGAAGCGTCCGGCGTGACACAAGAAGCAACACGTGGGAAATCATTACGTAAGCGGACACATCGTACGTGCAGGCTGTTATGAAGCACATGGCAAGGGGTACGAATTTAATCCGAGAATAACGTCCTTAATTTTCATTGATCTGACGAGCAATGTAAGACGGTGAGACCTCGTGTTACGTTCGTTCTCGTACGCAAATGACCTACATATTCATCTACTGAACTAGTTCTGTATGCAAGGCAGCATCTTTGAAAGTGGACGTCACACATCCGTCGTCCTTGCAGCAGTTACTATTTTTATAGCTGACGACGCTGGGATACTTGGCGTTCTCACGTTGCAATTTGTTGCTAGCCCCCTTAATGAGGGTTATATTGCATCCAATTCCATCGAGAAGAGTCATTCTTAAGAAGCCAGCAGACCCTCAGCTAGCCCAGTCAAGATAACTGTGCATGTATCTAAACAAGACCGGCATTGTAGGTATAACGAAACATTGAGGAGCGTTCGCGTAACCACTGGTGCCGTGGAAAAGCAATATTACATATTCTGAGAGAGAGAGAGTGTGTGTGTGTGTAGTCTTGCCCTATTTATCCAGCAGGCTAAAAGCATGCGCTGTATTCCATTGTCAAGTGGCCTGTCCGGCTCTGCCACATTTTCCCACCTTAACCCCTAAACCGCATGATTAAAAAAAAATATTGACTATAAAATGTGCGTTATTTATTTTCTCTACAAATTTGTATGAAAATTTTCACATTTTAAGAAGAATTTAGCAAGATATTATCATAAATGTACATGGACCTTAAAGTAAAGTGCCTGTTATTCTTGTCACATTTTAATCAAATTTCAATTTTCGCTACAGACTTTCGATAAATCCTCAACTATAAACTTTCATGAATATTTGTCCAGTGGAAGCCGAGTTGTTCCATGCGACTAACAGACATGACGAAGCTAACAGTCGCTTTCCGCGGTTGTGCGAACATGCCTGAAACAGGAACTAACTATTCGTTTCTAAGTGAAACCATTTCCACACAGGACGGACAGGCGTTTGTTTCAGGCAAAAATACAATTCACACAGGCAAAAACAAAAAAAACAAAAAAAATGGGATTGACAGAGAAGTATAGGGTGTTTAAAAATGTGATATCCAGAGAATGGGCGTATTTAATTCCCCAGGGACCCCACCCCCTATGAGGTCCGATGACAGTAACAATTTCCTGTTTTATAAGATTATGTCAATGGCGACAGAAGCCACGATGGATGGTAAGTTACATAACTTGTAAATTAGATAACCGGCCACATGACTAAATTAATCAACGAAATACTTTAGCCACTTAGCGTGTCGTGCAACTTGACGACCGGCTCTTGCTTTGTCTCCTTTCAGAGGACTCTTAGTTAGTTATACGCCGCTACCGAATACTGAGTTGACAAAAACACAAAGTCATCATGAAATGTCTTTTTCACGCTGTCTGCACTTACCAACAACATAACTGTCTAACGCGTTTTGAAATTCTCCAGCCTCCTGTTCAGTCGGTACCAGGGGCTAGTTCACTGGGGATATAGGGGGCAGAGACACGAGGCTGAACACTCGCCTCCATCTAGTCGAGGTTCAGAATGATTGCATTTTTACCCCTGCTTCACCTACCGACTTCGCGGCGTGTAGGGAAACTACTTTATGCCTATCTTTACCTTTTTTTTAAAATAAAAGCCCTCCAATTCACGATTCAGTGTACTGAATTGCCTCTTCCTAAGAGGAACATAAGGTTAGGTTCTTACAGCAGGCACTACGAAGACTGCTGCTTACTGGGATGTGATGTCATGTAGCTGGGTAAACAAGTACCAGAGTTTCGGATAAATTATCTGCCTTCCTCTTCAGGGCAGGTTATTACAGTTTTTTTAATGAGTGAACCAACGTCTTTTACGTGTGGGGCCCTCTTCAGCAGACCCGACTCAATCGAGCTATACAAAAATGTAATATTATAACTTTTTGAATTGCGTTGGTAGTTCGCCGCTCTTTACAGTCAAACACCAGAACCAGCATCTTATTCTTAGAGACTGAAAACCTCTCGTAGTATATACAGATAAAGGTAAGTTTGTCTCTGTGCACACCAAGAAGGCATAAGGGGGAACATAGGTATTGCTCCACTCAGTCTTAACATCGACAATATATGGAGACGAGGGTCAGACAGACACCCCAGTTACTTTACCGCAGAGGAAAAAACCCTCAGTGCACCTTGAATAGAAGGCGAGTGGGTCTCAGTGCCGGTTTGTAGGTTCTGGAGGTAAGGAAGTCTCTTCGAACCACCATAACGCGGTCTCCTAGCCTGCAACCTAGTCTCGACACCGAATGAGATATCCCGGCTCCTCATACTACAGTGAAATCATAAGTACTGGTGAATGTATTTTATTCCTGGCCGATCCCAGTGGCCACGCGGTCTAAGGCTGCTACAACTCGTTTAATGGGGTTGCTGGTTCGAATCCCGCCGGCGGCATGGACATCGGTCTCTTGTGAGTGTTCTGTGTTGTCAGATACAGGTCTCTGCGTCGGACTGATCACTTGTGCAGAGGAGTCCTACCAATTGTGGTGTCTCAGTGTGATCTTGAAGCCTCAATAATGAGGAGATCCTGGCCCACAAGGGGTTGTTGCGAGCGGGGGAGAGAAACCATGTGACCATGTACTTGCCTGGCCTTAAATGCTAAAGCAGCTTATGGACATGGGTGTTCAAAACGGCAAAGTCGAGACAAGATTTAGAATATAACATCCCATAAAAACTTAGAAGCTCCACAACACGGCTAATTACGGTGGTCAAATACTGCTTACTCTTCCCTGACTGTCCAGATTGACACGCTGCAAACAAGAAAGACGGGGGACAGTAATTGTCATCATAACACACAGCTATTTGCTGGCTGAGGTATTGTAATACCACAAGATCTCATTCTATTGCGTCCATTGCTCAAAGAATGCTAAAGACTAAAACTAAAAGCACCTGTATATTTCCTTCTTTTTTCCTCAGCCCGACAAAAGAGCTATGTGGGTTTGCTTCTCTACCGCCAGATATTGCTAAAGACTGAAACAAAAGCATCCATATATTTCCTTCTTCTATCTCCAGCCCGATAAAACGGCTGCGTTTGTCGTCCGTCAAACAATTCCAGACTGAAATAAAGGTATGGGCATATTTCCATGTAACTAAGTACATTTTCTGCTCGGTCCTGAGACTTAGCGCGGTCAGATGGCTTCCGAAAGCTGACTGACGGTGAAGCAGGAATATTACAGGAACACTACGTGGCGCTAAAGCAGTGTAACAACACCCTGCACCTCTCACTTACAACACTTTATTTTTTCCAAGATATGCCTTCATAAAGAAACACTATCAAATATTTTCACATCATGAGAAGGGTATAAGCCGCTTTCTGGCTTCTTCCCGTCTTCACATTTAACATGGTCGACCTACGTTAATTCTAACAGTGAGAATGTATTCTACGCAAACTTCGGAATGTCTGTATCATTTATTCTGAATACACGTTGTGCCCACTTACATCTGTAAACCAAAATATTTTATTTAAAATTTAAATATTTCATTCTCCTCTTATTTATTCATTTGTTCTATGGTCAGATAATGTACATCCCGCAACTGACGTCAACAATTTCTTCTTTTCTGTTTCAATTCTTCTTCCACGCTGTTTTTAATAAAGTCCAATTCTAAAACACATACGAGCATTGACGCCGCCATTATCTTACATAGCTTCAACAAGTACTGATTTCCTAACGTAACCGTAATATAGAGTAAGTCTGCTCAGTGACTCGCATATCACACAGTTTCCGGTTTCAAATTAACCAATTGCTTTCTAACAATTCGTACTCCTAAACCATGACAATTCTTAGAGAAACCCACAAGGAACAAAAGACAAAGCCCAGCGCAGACCGACCGGAGATTCGCAGTCCGTGTAGGCCATATGGTTTAGGTTTTTAAATATTAGACAAGTATCATCCACTATGGACGAACTCTCCCTATAATGTGCATTCTACTATCACTGCAACCCTTTAACCTTTACTACAGGCTCCTCAGCACTACAGCGCGATATCAAACCACAAATACAAATAAAATTGCAATTCTGAATGTGCTTATTGCATGACAAATCAAGTTCTAAAAATGGAGCAATAAGGTGCAAATTATAACTAATTAACTAACTCCATGAGCAGTATACTTCTTGAGAAGCTAACAAGCCCTCAGCTTATCACGAAATTACCCGCATTTTATGAAAACCGGACGTTTATTACCGCATTCACAACAGCCCGTCACCTTTTCTTATTCTGAAACAGGTCTATCCCATCAATGCACCCATGCCACCTTTTGAAGATCTATTGTAATACTGACCTATCTACGGCTTGGTCTTACACGTGGTCTCTTTTCCTCGGGCTTCCGAACCCAAACTCTGTAGGCACCTCTCCTTTTCCCATCTCACTTTTGATTTGATGACCCTAATAATGTGAGGTGAGCACACATAATCAAGCTCCCCCTTATGCAGTCTTCTCCACTCCCCTGTTACCTCGTCCTTCTTAGGCCCAAATATCTTCCTCAGCACCCTATTCTCTAACACCCTCAGCCTGTGTTCCTTCCTCAGTGTGGGAGACCAAGTTGACGCGCGCGCGCGCACACACACACACACACATAAACACACGCATACACATACACACACATACATACACACATACACACACGCATACACATATACATACACACACGTGCACACATACACATACAAACACACATTCAAAACAACAGGCTAAATTATATTTATATAGTCAAATAAGTTTTATCATTATAATAAATATAACAAACTAAAGGGCTGTTCCAACAGCGACTGAACTTATTGCTACAAATGACTGCAGGGTACTCACGCGTCTGGCCAGGACTGTGCTGAAATACGTAGCTAGGATGAAGACAAGCAGCGCCAAGGATCTGTAAAATAAAGCAAAACATAATGTTTCAGGTTTTCCTGGCGGTCAGTATTCGTCGCGGAGTCTTTTGGGTGTAATATTTCCAAACTGAAGAAGCAGACAGGAAATTCTCCTAAACGTTGCGATGTTGTATAGCTCTTCAGCACAATTAAATACACAAAATATTGTGTGTGACGCATATACAATAACGCTGCTCAAGATCAGAATTCTAGATTGTGACGCCATGTACCCTGGTAGAAAGGTTTCTCAACTTTTCGAAGTAAATTCCTGAACCCAAATCGAGGCTAGTTCTAACTACAAATGAAGTGTGTTGGTATCTTGAAAATATTGGCTTAGTTCTGTCGGAGTACAGGACGTCACATAGGAGCAGGCAGAGAGAATCATCGCATTCACTGCCGTGATAATGATACCGCAGAAAAACTATTGCTGTTTGCAGAACACATGCCAAAAGTAAAATGACTGTGCAGTTACTGGATAGCCTACGGTAGTCCTGGGTTAGATCCAGATCCGTTAAAATAAGAGGTCACAGTAATGCATTGCCATGAATAAGACATGAACATACTTCCATTTCTACAAGTTGTGCTAAGTGGCATCCTATTCCTACAGTCACAATAGATGAAAAAAATTATGAAAGTGCATCCAAAGGCCCTGCACTTGTCCCTATCCAGAACAAGATAAATCCAGTCCACAAATTCCTATCCTGTTTATTTAAGATCCACTTTCATATCATCCTGCCATCTTCAAAGCTGTCCCTCTACTTCAGGTTCTTCAACTAAAATCCCATATTCATTCATGCCTCCTCAAATACATGCGACGTGGCCGCAACTCTCGTGCTGCCTTGGCATTGAGGTAGGTGCAGAACCTTCATTTCTCTGGGAAGTTCAGGAAAGGGTATTTGCGGGCTGTGACCCAACCGGGACATCTTGAATACAGAGTGCGGAGTCTCACTGCTGCACCGCCACTGGCGGTGTTAGTAGCTTGCGCTTGAGAGTAGGGTGGCTTGACCGACTCTGAAACCGAATGGTAAGTTTCATGCTCAGGTCACTGAACACGCAGAGTCTCTGGCACCCAATGAATAAGAAGCTGTGTGTGCTCGAGCGGCTCACAAAAATGTCCGTTCCTGCAAGTAATCGAACCCCAAATGCCCGAGCCGTAGCCACTCACTATGCTGACTGGGCTTACCCTGGACCATCCACACAAAACATTTGTGTTTAATGTTTAGTCAAAATGAGTCCCTTAGTTCACATCGTTTGAAAATGTGTATTAACTGACATTTCTATTCAAGCTATCGTAGAACCAAGCGCCACCCATGTCTTTCACATAAATAACGGGGGTTAGTATAGAAGCATGTTTGATTAATAGGAACACCTGGATATAATTTAAAATGCATTATTGCACCCCGCTTATTTGTGTTGCGTGTATGGAGATGAAATACAGGCTAGAGACAGACTGATTAGGGACCCACTCAAAGAGGCGTGCCAGTGAGAAGGAATATAGGGCATAGAAAGGAATGAGAAGAAGAATAAGAATGAATTGTGGATATTAATTACGATCCCTAGGCAAAAAAGAAGTCCCGAAACATGAACAAACAAGCCCTTCAACTTCCCGGTGGTAATACAATAGGGTTACAGCTTTGATAGTGGTCGAACAGCGGAGGGGTGATCCACGGACGTGACGTGTACTAAGACGCCATCTAACTTAACATCCAAAAACAGCTTGTACCTGCGAGCCAGCCGTAAGAGTTCGATGTACTTCAAGAGGGAAATCCCCTTTGCAAAAGCTGAGCAACATGAGGCTCAGTCACTTTACGAGAGGCGATCGCTCAGTCTGTCTTGGTGTCGAATCCCTGTGTGGGATCGCGGTGATCACATGCAAGTCAGAGGTTTGAAACGTCATGCCATGCAGAACTGGGGCCCCTCTCTGACAACACGGCGGATCTGCAGTTTGCCGGAAGTCGCATTACTACCAACTTGCGGACATTAACAACTTTTATTGTATACAAAAATTTTTACATACTCACGGTATACACACGGCCACCATCAGGCCTGGCCTCGTACAGCACATTATGCCTCACTTCCTCAGCTTTTGCCATGACAGCAGCTCAGTCACTTCAACGACAGTAAGTTTGACCGCCACGAAGCTTATACGTCTTATATTTCAACTTAGCAAGTTCCATAAACCCTTGTTCTTCAATTCAGGGCAGACAGGCAAAATTCTGAAGTGAGAGAGAAAACCAACAAGATGCAACAGTTAGATGTTTATTATCAACACTTTCTCAACAGTAACCTTCACAGTGCTCGCACCCTACAACGCAGCGCCCCACAACCGCTACCAACCACATCCAGCAGAACCAGCGCGGCACACCACGTGCAGTAACACACGTCTTGTTCTCCTGAAGATGGGCATAATGATGCCCGAAACATGTTCAGAAAGTGTTGATAACAAACACCTAACTGTTGCATCTTGTCGGTTTTCTCTCTCACTTCACAATTTGTTCACGATGCACGGTCACAGAAACCTAAAGGCAAAATTCATTTTACGGAAGGAACACAATGTTACACCAGGCCTGCTCAACCCGTAGCACGTGACAGTGTTAACGTTGTCCACGGAAACATTTACAAGAGTGACCGTCTTCTAGCCTTTCCCATGGCAAAACCCAAGACAGTGCGCCAAAGCACTACTGAACACTTACATTTGTTTATGGTGGCATACTTTACATTACTGTGTGAAAATGTGTTAAATATAGCGACACTCTAGCCTAGGTTGTAAATTACATTTTTTTTACGATTTTCCTTACTGTTATCGGTATAATTTTCACTGCACATTCGTGCAGAAAAATAGGCAGGTAAAATTATACACATAGCTACAGTACAATTACTAACATTTCATTCAGTGTACTCAATTTAATGCTGCCCACTTGCAGACAAAATTTCCTCGAATTTGCCCGCACCACGTAAAAGGTTCAGCAGGCCTGTATTATACAGTACATAGTCTGTTACACTGCAACGAGCAGTGAATTTAGAGATGCTGTTAGTAACTCTAGTTCTACAGTGTCGAATGACTTGTTAATGGTGAAAAATGAACTGGAAAGAATATGGAAGGAACAGGTCGTTGCATGGTACTGCACTATCACGGAATTTGTCGGAATGGAGTAAGGAAAACCACGGAAACGTCATTAAGGATAACCAGTGTCCCGACCGACATTCAAACTGTGGCCTCCCGATTCGGTCCAGCGGTCAGAAGACATACCGCATGAACCGGCATCACTGGAGTAGCATGTGTAATTAAGCACTGTCCACAGACCAGGGGATGATCTCTGCTAGGAACGCGGCAGATGCCCATGCGCAAGTTTCGTTTCGAAAGACGAAATGCTGCTATCCATCCTAAAAACAAACATTCACACAGTTCACAGGCCCACTGCGCGCTGATCGAAATGCTTGATGCTTTCAGTCTGCTTGTACCAGTAGAACAGTCTGTAGCCCCTACCAGCAGTCCAATAGTCCCAACCATAGCCAGCACTCACCGCACCACGCCAGACATGCCTACCACTTGGCAATGACCAGCTCGTGGTCTGTGGTGTTTATATTAAAGTATTAATAAATTCACCATTTCTGAATTACTAACGTGGTGTTAGCACCACCCTGAATCTGGGGGCGACGACGACAGTGACATAAGGCAGAGTATCCACTTTAACGTGTATCCAAGCACGGCAGATTTATTGCAAAGGAAAACTACATTCGCCGGCACATCCCGTGACAGCGGTCTTGTTGAAAGACACGACAAAGGTGAAACTCTGTAGTCTAGACAGGCATTACTTTGCAAGATACATAGGGTCAATAAGTCGCTCGCTTCACTTCATGCAATTAATCTAGTTCGATGTATTATTAAGAATAGCGACGCTACGCCAAATTACGTAGTCTAATCTTAATCGTTTGTAAATTTTGTTGCTGCTGGGAGCAGTATTTCTATACTCAGTGTAAATTTCAAGTCGTTTCATGATTCATTCGAAAACTACGAATCTAATGCTCAGAGCAGCTATGAGAAGCGTACCTAGAATATCTCAATATTACTCGCACAAACAGCTAACTAGTGATAAAGCATGTGAGACGAAGCAGGTAAAATCTGCAGTTGTTATTCTGTCTGGCCGGGGAAGTAAAGAAACCACGAAAACCCCATCAGGGCAAAGGATGCAACTTTCAGAACAGAACAAGAAGGAAAGCCGTTCTCTTAACTGCTTTTCTAAGGTCATCACATTTTAAGGCTCATAAAACACTATAAGGTAGAAGGTTTAACCTCTTACAATCCAGTAAGAAGTACAGCTCTGGACTCAGTGACCACAGGACCTGGGGAAATGTACAGTAAATGTGAGTCCGATAAGCCCTGGTTCGCATGCCTTATACAGTCCAAAAGCTGGGTCCCGATCTGTGCATGTGTCATCTGCTTCAATATTCCAGAACTGTATCCTGCCAGACAGCGTATTTGTTTACCATACACAGCGATCGTGCCCCTAAACACCACCAGCCGACTGGTTCTTATAATGGACGTGTACTCTTTAGAGAGGAGCACATTTTTATGTATTATTTAGATAAACTTCAGAACTAAAAGTTACGAAGGTGAATACGATCCCACAACTGACCTTAAATGTAGTATAAGAAACGCTGTAGATAATCATTAAAAATATGGTATCCAAATAAACTCCAATAAAATAAAATGCACATTAAAATCGGCCACTTGAATAAAAAAAATTGTTACAACGTAATGCGCGCGCAACCTCCCCTCGCCCCCGCCCCCGCCCCCGCCCGGACCAATGCAGATAAGCAGCACGTATTGCCTTAGAAAGCAGTTTACACACACACACACACACACACACACGCCTAACAAACGGAAGAAGGTGTAACAAAACAAAACGGTACGCAAAATATAAAGCCTTACTTAGAAACATGAAAGGTGAGTTAGATACAACCTGGGCTAACAACTCACTCTAGGTTATGTGAAAGTACCGTATCTATCACAAACTACAGCTGACTATTCGCATATATCAGGCACAGCACTTGAAGTAAATGCTGATGTACCAATACGGCTCAAATGAATTCTCCATTAAGTACAGGCAAATGGCGATATGCACACGGAGAAGGACGGAATTTGCTAGGGAACCCAAGATTGGTCATCGTGATCTATCTTTCCTGCCATGACGAAATACATTTGATACAGTCTTTCAACTTGATAAGAATATTCTTATTAATGTGCACAGCATCCAAAAGGAACTTATGTTCGTGTTTGGTATATACCTCACTTTTTAAATTGTTGGTAAATAACGGCTGTAATTAATGGTTTCCGTTTGGCTTATTCATAACATTTTTTTCTTACCAAGCTATGAATTAAGCCCCGCGTTTGGACTTAAGCATTCAGACAGCTGTGAAATCCAGCCGAAGCGTCCTTCTTTGGAGCATGAAGGGGATAAAGTACCATTGTTTGTGCTTTGCCTTCGCGAAAGGGGGAAAAAAACAAAATACTGGCACAATGTTCAACATAACTCGCTCCTTAACAATTTCACAGCATACTGGTTACCATATGTGCCACTTACTTAACATTCAAAGTTCTAAACTCTGCCCACATATTGCTCTCGTGCGCATAGTATGGTTCTCACATAAATTACTGATTGGGTTTTGTAATACAGATTGTGTTTACTGGAAGGTAGGGACCCTATGTTCAAATATTTGTTACTTGAAATTTGTGCTTCATAATGGCAGTGAGAGACGTTTTCCTCCAAGTAATTCAGATTTCTCCTGTCAGTGTCAATAAAGTACTGCTCGCTACTTATCGTACTCTTCATGCTGCTCTTAACAGAAGGACAAGAGGGCGAAGCCTCTCATCTCTGTAATAAAGCAAGTCTCATAAAAATGAATCTTCAGTCAATTAGAAACAAGAAAGTGAATGCCAGTATTTTAGACACTTTATTTTTAGTACATGGAAATAAATAACAATTACAGCTCCATTACAGCTCCTGGGGGGGGGATCGTGACAATAAAGAGCTTAGTATAGGTAAGCCAATGATAGAGAGAATATTGTTATAAGATAGACTTAGGAGCTATAGCAGAGCCAGGATAGCGAAGTCAGTGTAGCGACTAGTACCTATACGGGGTTCGAATCACTGCAGGTGCAAGTGGTTTTACTCTCCTCCCAAACGTCCACATTGGCCCTGGAACCCAGCCAGCCTTCCAATCAGTGTGTATCACGGGCTGTTTCCCCGGGAATACAGCGGCCGGGGCGTGAGGCTGACCACTCAAATTTAGTGTCGAGGTTACGAATGAGTTGAGCTATATCTCCAATCCCCCTACATGCCTTAACGGCGCGTATATAGATAACTTTACATTTATACGTTTGTAGGTCAACACGTTCGAAGGAGAAAATACAGAAAGCAACAATAAAGAGAGAAGATGAGAAGTAAGGAAAAAGGAGGTGATGAAAAAACACTATTAAATAAATAAGACAGAAACATTTTGTGACGATATGAACCAGGATCAGATTTCGTGTGAGTGATAGCAGACGATCATAATTAAAATTAGGTATATTATTTCGAAATAAAAGGCTCAAACCTAACACAGAACTACTGTGCAACAATTAGACTATTTTCTTACATACCCAGTCACTCTCCATAGACGTAAAAGTAGCCGACACAAGGACGGATGTTAGCGTAGCCCGATGGTTTAAATTGTAATGGTCATTTCCGGAGAAACATCAAAATCACAGTTTTGAAATCTGGTTCGTGCCTATGATTAACAATTTCATTTTAAGAACCATCACCCTCTACTTCACCTGACAAAGACAGCTGTCAGTACCTCCAGAACACACACAAGTACGACACCGTTTTAAAAAATCAGCAGAACTGAGCAAGCTGCTCTAACAAACAAGTTCAGCGACTTCAGTCCAGAATTGATGTTTTGTATGATATTATGGAAACCGCAGCGTCTTATTCTACACCTCGTTTAAACAGCACATGTTGGTAAGTATACTGCACAAGAAGGCCTTATAATCCTGAAAAGTTTTCGTAATAATTGCAACCTAACCGAACTATGAAGCTGCCAATATTTTAATGTAATATATCAGTTTCCATGAAAAATCGGCCTAGGATCCTAAAAAAAACTTTCAATTTCGAACTGCAAGACTGACGTCTCACTTCCCACATTAACCAGTGTCTTAATCTATAACTGTTATTAAGCCGAAACACGTAGTACAGTGGAAATAAAAAGAATTTTCTGAACTCACAACCACATATCTTTACATGTCAAGAATGGTACGCCTTCTACTTCTATATGTAAGACCTAACAGTTGCAAATGCACAAACATTGGAATTTTACTGAAACAAAAATCGAGACACAAATATGCATTTAATAACATCGTTAAACCATTACAGCCTAGAGGTGTACCTTCAGGTTTACCATTAAAAACTTTCCAGTTTATTCACACATTGTATTCATTGCTACGTCAGATGCCTACAAAATATGCTCTGTTTTCTATTTAGAATTCGTCGACTAGTCTTTCCAAAGGCCACAGACTGTGTTCTCTGTGCGGTACGAACTCAAACTTATGTGCAATGCAGATCTATTTCTCTTCAGCGCGCTAGTGTGAAATACCTTTAATTCCTTTTGAAAGTTTCACAGCCTACGCCTTTAAACTACGTTTCATACCATCGTTCCATCTACGCCTTAGTCTTCGAAAAGGTCTCCTCGCTTATGGATTTCCGAACAAAAATTTTCAGTCTATACTTAAGAACCCTTCAGAAAACCCTCTGTCATCATCTTTTCTCATATGAGAGCTTTGCATTTCGTCTCCCCCTAACCGTGGCTTCAGGTTGTAGAATAAGACGCAACACTGCATTTTTGTGTCCAATGTTAACCAATTAGCAACAATGGAATGCTGATTATCTACAGGCTTCCACAACGAAGAAAGGGATGCTAAATCACCTAAATGCACGCATGATGACAAGCCTACTTATGCCTGTCGTTATTTCTTGGTTCATCCATATTTATGATGACAAAGGTTCAGGAAGACTAACCAAGCATAAAATCATCAAACTCCATTAGATACCAACATTACAAGGTCCTGGTCATTCATTTAAAGTTACATTCTCGTATTTGAAAGCATTAAGTATGTACATTCAGAATCTCTTTCAATAGAATTCAGCTGCAGTAGCCCTTTCTCCCATTAATCCACGTTCTTAAAGTCTTAGTACAGAAAGACCTGCCGTACTCCTGCAAGCTTCTAAGAAGAATATAAAGAAGATGCTCGTAAGTCCACACTTGCTGGTTCTGGGTAATGAATATCGTTATTAGCTTCATTGTAACAACGTACTAAGCGCTCAGGTTTCGACGAAACATTTATGCGTGCAGACATTATATTTAGAGTCTCCTGTTACACATCACCACGGGTAAATTAGAAACTCGAACCGACGTCGCATGTACTAAATCCATGGAAGAGGGGCCGACAGTTTCACGGACCAAGAAATTTCCCCTCCATTCTATGCAACCTGGAGTTTTTTTTTGCCGTGTTTCACTGGACTCTCTTCTGAGCCATTTGAATTCAGTTCACATGCTCACGCCTCATTTCTCTAAGATTCATTATCATGCTATCGTATGATCTGCTCCCTTTCTTTCAGGATTTTCGATTAAAAGAATATATGAATTTCTCACCTTACAAATGGATACTATATACTTGCACATTTGGCCGTTTCAATCTCATTGATTTCATCACCCTAAAAATATTTAGCAAACAGCGCAACTTCCAAATCATTGTAAAATTTTCTCCCCATACTTTGGTTAATTAATTCACCTTGTCTATGGCATTAGACAACAGTGGCCTAAGACCTCCATTTTTCTGGGTTTGTAAATCTTGCGAGTTTTGGCGTTTTCTTTTATGACAGTCCAATTCTTCTGGGGTCTGATGCTGAATCTTTGGGTGTGTAGTTTCAAATTTCTCGAAGAAACAAACCGCCTTTATCTTCAAGGGTCAAGAGGTCTTCTGGGACCTCTTGAATGACCTACAGTCCCCTGAAGATAAAAGCACTAGGTTCGCTCGAAACGTCTGAAACCACCCACCCAACGACTCAGCAACACATACCAGACAACCTATATCCTTTCTAAATCTTGTCCGTAGACATAAAGTATGGTTCCACAGAGAAGTGTCTGGCCGGCCATTACGCCTCCACTTGCAGTTCATAACACAGACATGCATTCATACCCCACGTGCGATTGGAACCAACGATCCCAAATATTCAAAGAGGATAAACACCTCAGGCCGAGTGGTCATTACGGTCTTTTTTTTTTCACGTTGGCCCAAATATTACTATCAGTTCTCTATTCTCACACCCCCTAACTGTTCCATTTATCTAGGGTTAGGGACCAAATTTTATGCCCTAACAAAACTACTAAATTATTGTAACAGTTCACAAATTGTTAACCCGAAAAATTTCCACAGAATCTACGGATACCGTCTTAAGTGCCGAAGTTTAATTCCACGAGTCCCTGAATGAGAAATATGAAGTTGCTTTATTTGTGTGATACGCTGAATTGCCATGCAGATAGGAAAACTGGTTATGAAGAAACGCCCAATTCGGAACAGAATTCATCACTCGTTATCGAACACAGAACTTAGTCAAATCACTTCAGTTTATATGCTCACAATCTATTTAACTAACATCAATTTTAACCTTCTAACGTCGCATATTAATGCATATCACTTACTGAGTCACAGCCACTAACACCAACAAAATGCACTTCATTTAGGGAAAAATCGTAATTGTCTGCAGTTCGTCTTCAAGAAATATGCAGGAGACCAACTGTAGACAACCCGGGGGTTTCCTTAAATAAAGTGTATTTTGTTGGTTTTAATTTCTGTGCCTCAATTCTAATATAATTTCTATCCCCCCCCCCGCCCTCCAAGTGACAGCTTTCAGGAATTTTCCGAACAAAAATTCTTGTCTGCCTACACGTAATGCTGAACTGTACTCTACATTGTGAAGGTCTGGACTGGGTAAATGCGGCCCAGAACAGGATCTAGGGGTCCAGTCTTAACCACGGGAATTAAGCTTCGGGCTCCATAAACAATGCATGTTAATAAGGAGTCGAATGCAATGAAAGATAAACATGCATGCTGAATACAGGTATCAACAACTGGAAAGGTAGGTGTTCTGTCCTGTTTCAAAATAATATCGGTTCGTCTGCAATGACTTACTTATAACAGTAAAAATTCTGATGAAAATGGAGGGTAACCATACCTGGATTCGAAATGCGTACCTCTCAGAAATAAATCTAAAACGTTACCTGCTTCATCCTCTGTGCTAGCAAGAAGAAGTGTTCAGCCGACAGTGACATTCCATGAAGCAAGGTACGGGGATGAAGGAACTCCGTCAATTTAACAACGCGGGTGGGGTATCCTATAAAAGTGTCGGGTTCAGGTTCATTCACATTCCACAGTCCACAGTCCACACCTGTATCTAACTGGACCAGAGGGTGAGGCTGTTTTTGTCAACGCCGTTGCCTTACCCCTTTCTTCTCCACACCTCTACAAAGCCATCTCCCAATCTAGCTTGTGGCCGTCCCACCCCGCGAGACGAGGCACGAAGTGCGGCATAGTTACAATTGTTCAAAAGAAGGACGGCAATGATGAGGAGAATGAGGTTCAGGGACGATCACCAGTGGTGGCCACGAACACCAACGACTGGTGTGATCGGGAGGCGGAACAATTACAACTCATGCAAGTTCAATGCTTGAAACTTGTTACAACACTCACACTGAATGAACGAACGATGAGAGCAGCCACCGAAAAGCCACCTCATACAAACCTAGAATTACAAGTCATAAGAAGAGCTGTAAATATTAAACTGTGAATGAATGAATGAGTGAATGAGTGAATGAATAATGCAACATTATTTCAGGACAGGTTTCAATTACAAATCTCAGATGGAGATGAACAAAACTGATTCTCAGCTTGCTTAAGAATATTCAGCTGCAGAGGATACAAATCATGGAATGCGATGTCAGTACGATCTTGGCTGACAATTATGTGTGGATTTGGAAGGAGACAGTGGTGGTTTATCTCAAACTATTATTTTACTATTAGCCTGGAAGTAGGAAAATCACCATCATGGTCACCGACAATTCGATCAAGTTTGTAACAGGTTATCTTTCGATATAAGGTCTGGAACATTGGCATTACAGCAAGCCTCTCGGTATTGAATGAGATTGCAGTAATTGTTAAGAATAGGTACGAATGATGACTTGAAAGAAAGAGGCCTACATGAGGGCCTACCTACACAAAGGGCAAGCCTACTTGTACGACTATTTCTAATTGATAACACACCAGAAGTTCAAAATGTAAGAGCAGTCGTCTAGCAACCGCTCTCAGGGACACGGTCACTTCCCAAGGGTCGCTTGACCATTTAAAGCCGAGGGACTTTAAATGGTTACGCACACATTTATTTTGGCACATAGTACATTTACGTTTCATATCACTTCCTGTTGTCATTTTATTCATCGTCCAGGTTTAAAATACAGTTAAGAAAACTACGTTTCGGCGAGAGGTTCTCTTTCCATCCTCACGTAGAAGAGCGAAAACACCTGCCCAACTGGGCACAACACCCGCTGTAACCAAAGTAGAAGAATGAAGTAACAGAGAAACAGGGTTGGGAACTGCCATTACCGCAAACAACCGAGAAAAAAAGTGAATTTGAGCTCTCCTAGTGATAGCTGCCAAAACAAGAAGTAAAGAATTCAGTCCTATTTCATCAGAATTTTCCAAAAATTCCAAGTAATAAACAAATTTCCAACTCTCAAAATTAATCATTCAAGTTTTTGCCATCAATCAATCCACATCTTCAATTCGATTTGATTTGATAAAACAGTTAACATACTATCACCATAAGACCTTACATTCTTATGATAAATTACCAAACAAAACCAAGCCCAAACCATCCCAGTCCAACAAAATTCTGATTATGTTTGGTCCAAAAACATTACGGAAAAAACAAACATCAAAACAAACTTTTAAAAAAACAGGCTAATCCTCAAATCACCGGATATGCAATCATTCTTCTACCTGCACAAGTGGTACGATTCTCTGTCAGAAACGTTTTCAATTTCATTTTAAACAGAAGACGAACGAAATTCGAGGAGTCAGTTACTTCTAATGTGATGCGTCATTGTCAGAATCTTATAGATTTTACCGTGTTTCGTATGATTCTCACAAACACCAGTCCTTCATTTCTTGGTACAGCATTAAGCGGTCGGTTTTTAAGGCTGTTCTCTGTGAAGCAGAAACCGAATTCCTATGTATAATTTAGATGGCTGTCATATTCACCTCACGCAGTGCCCTGGCAGAGGCAGTTGGTTGACAGCTTCTAAACACAGAAGCCCAGGATCTATGCCGGGACAATCCTCGGAAAACTTTGGTGAAAAAATAACACTGGGACAATACATCTTCGCGTACTCCGGTTTTCGACCGTCAGTATCACTCCGCCAACACACCGTCACTCATACTAACATTAAAGCTATTCGTATCAGAAGGACAAGCGCGGCGAAGGCTGGGGACTTTCATAAAAAGCGGCGCTTTTTCATTAAGGGGGAGAATTTGACAGAAAAACACATTCACGTTTTTTTTGTTGCACCACACTCATATCCATCGTAATGCTGCCCTTATCCTGCGGAAAAGCTGGCGAAGTCTGGATAATTTCAAATACGGCAATGTTCTTACGGAAATCGGAAGCATTGAAAAGAAATGCAATTTCGGTTTTCAGCAGTCTCGAAAGGGTGACGGAACCTCATCTTATCGTCAGAAATATCTGAACTATTCACACGAAGTGAGAGCAGATGAACCAGTAACCGAAGAACACAAAAATTTATGTGGTCTAGTTCAGATATTCTCTCGACAGTTGCTTCGAGAATCGAGTAAAACTAGAAGGAAAGAAAGAACAAATGGAAAAGAAAGCGAAGAAGAAAAGAAGAAATAAACGGAGTAAAGGGGGAGGGGTGGGGGAAGCGTGCTTTCTCAGAAGGTGTCACATTCCATCACCCAAGTGGCAGCGCAGCGAACTGTCCGTTGAATAACTTCATACGTAAATTGCAGCTGCAATTATTGATTTTATCTAAGTGGGGGGGGGGGGAGGGGTGGGCAATGTGTTTAATTTTTTTAAAGAAAAGGCGATTTTTTTCTCCTTAATAAAGGGAAGAAAGGGGGAGTAAAACTTACAAAACAGAATTTTTCAAACCGCGAAGACTTTTAGGAAA
>Ga0123354_10004709_pt1 | contig 19452 bp, 17 predicted proteins | sample TergutLab28metaG_2_FD_97872 | JGI IMG/M metagenome (GOLD analysis project Ga0123354, IMG submission 97872) | Labiotermes labralis P4 segment gut microbial communities from Petit-Saut dam, French Guiana - Lab288 P4 | ecosystem: Host-associated > Arthropoda: Insects > Digestive system > Gut ...
CTGTTCGCCGCCGGTGCCCCGAAGTGTGGCACAGTGAAGACGCCGACGACGGCCGTTTCGTTGGATAAGCCCACAACGACGCTTGCCCTGGGGCAAAGTGACACGCTCACCGCGACCGTGCTGCCGGCCGACGCAACCGATCCGAGCCTGAAGTGGGCGTCTTCAAACGCCAACGTCGCGACGGTGACAGACGGCAAGATCACGACCACCGGGCCGGGGACGGCGACTGTGACAGTGACGACGAACAACGGCTCGTTCACCGCCACCTGCCAGGTCACGGTCACGATTGACGGCCTCATGGTGATAAGCCAGACGGCGATACCGGCTGCGTCGATCAACGTTGGCGCGTCGATCACCCTGACGGATCAGGTATGGTCGAACGCGGCGCTGACGTCGGTGACAGTCGGCTTCAAGAACAGTGCCGACGGCACCTGGGTGTCTGATGATCAGCCGGTGGCGGCGCCGGTGTCCGGCGCCCACGCAAGTCTTGCCGGGCTGGTAGCCTTCAACACGCTGCCGGCTGGCAGCTACGTCTACAGCATCACCGCAATAGACGAAAGCGGGGCCACCCAGACATGGGAGCAGCCGTTCTCGGTTGTGGTGCCACCGCCGCCGCCCGTCAACAAGGCGGCCAACGGTTGCGTGGTGTTCAGCCAGGCGATAACGGCTGACGACCAGTTCCAGGTGCCCGCCACGTACAAGGGTGCCAAGAGCCCGACCGCGCTGGTGAAGATCGCGCAGAGCCAGGTGGGCTACCACGAGGGCACCTACCAGAGCGACAGCTGCGTGAAGTTCCCGACTGACCAGAACTGGACCAAGTACGGTTACAGCTTCTGGGGCAAGTCGAACGGCATCGCCTGGTGCGCTGCCTTCGTCAGCTGGGTGGCAAGGCAGGCCGGCTATTCGACGGCGCAGATACCGAACTTCGTGTCGGTTGCCGCCGCCGGGGCCACCAGCGGCGTCGGCTGGTACAAGGCGCAGGGCCGCTTCTACACGGCCTCCAGCGGCTATACGCCGAAGCCGGGGGATCTGATCTTCTACGCCGACGCGAAGACCGGCATCTACTATCACACGGGCATCGTTGTGTCGGTGTCCGGCGGTAAGGTGAACACGGTCGAGGGCAATTCCGTCGACTCGACGCAGGTTGGCGCCCACTCGTATTCGCTGACCTACGCCGACATCGGCGGGTATGGCTCGAATAGCTAAAGAAAGTGATAACCAAGGTGAGGCGATTTCTTTCGGCTGGCGCTGCCTTGCTGTGCCTGCTCGGGCTGGGCGCCTGCGCCCTGCCGCCCATCGACGCCCCGGTGACCACCAGCGAACAGCCGACCAGCGAGCAAACAACGGTGCCACCAACGCAGATCCAGCCGCCGCCTACGGACGGCACGGTTACGGGGTCACCTGTGGCGCCGACTGTCAGTTCGCCGGTTGTGATGAACGACGACGGCACCGGTACCATCCAGCTGGGCATGACGGTCGAGGCATTCCACCAGGCCGCCACGTCCTTGGGCTGGCAGTGCACCCCGTCGAGCGGGTTGAACGACAACGACGCGGTCATCTGCGGCACCGTCTACATCCGCTTCTGGTCGCTGAAGCTGTTCAGCATCGGCTTCAGCGACACCACCTACCAGACGCAGGCTGGCCTGCGGGTCAACGACTCAGTTGACCGGCTGACCCAGCTTTACGGCACAAAGTTCGAGCAGGCGAACGATTCCGGGCGCCTGACGTACTACTTCATCGTGCCGCCGAAGAGCGTCGTGCTGAGCGCCGGGATCAACCAGCAGACCAAGCAGGTCATCTCCTGGGCGCTGTCGGTTCCCGGCAGCGGCCCGAGCGGCTAAGCTCACTTCGTCTGGCGCCTCGCGAAGCTGAGCGTTGCCAGGGCGAAGAAGCCGACGATAAACGCCCACAGAATGCCGACGTTCAAGGCGACCCCGCCGAAACCGGCGCCTCGCAGCATGACATCGCGCAGGGCGTTTGCCCCGTGAGTGATCGGGAAGCAGACCGAAAGCACCCGCATCCACGTCGGCGCCGTTGTGAGGTCGAAGACGCCTGACAGCAGGATCTGCGGCACCACGAACACGATCAGCAGCTGTATCACCTGGAAGGCTGTCTTGGCCAGCGCCGAGACCAGTAAGCCCAGCGTCATCGACACAAGCGCCATCGAGAATGTGATGACGATCACCACCCAGGCCGGGCCCTCGTTGGGGAAGTGCAGTAGCGCGGTGCACGCCCACAGCACCAGTAACGATTGCACGACGGCCGCAACGCCGAAGCCGAGGCAATAGCCGGCCACCAGCTGCCACGACTTGATGGGTGTCACCAGCAGCCGCTCCATCGTGCCACCGGAGCGTTCGGTGACCAGCGACATGCCCGATGTGATGAACACGAAGAAGAAAACGAACACCCCGATGAACACCGGCCCGAAGTAGTCGAAGACACCCCAGTCGGCGGAGCCGTGCAGGTAGGTCACGTCGAGAGACGGCGCACCCGGTGTGCTGTTCAGGCTGGCCAGAGCCTTTTGCACCGCGACGACGCTGCTCTGGCTGTGACCGGGGTTGCTGCCTTCGACGGTGATTTGCAGCGACGTGCCGTCCAGCGCGACGATTGCGTCGATGTCGCCGTTTGCCAGTTGCGTCTGCGCGTCCGCCGCCGTGAGCTCGACGACGTCGGTCTGGCCGGCGATCGCCTGTACCATCGGCTGCGGCAACCCGACGGCCGCCAGCTTCGGCTGGTAGCCGGGGGAGCCGAGAATGGCCGATAGCAGCCACAGCACCAGGATCGGCGCGATGATCAGCAGCGCAATCGTGCGCGGGTCGTGGCGGAACTGCTGCAGCACCCGACGGGCCAGTGCAAGTGAATTATGCATTGTGCTCACCCTCCTTCTCTGCGAGCTCTGCCTCGAAAGCGAGGAAGGCGCTTTCGAGGTCTGCCGTGCCGCTGCGGGCCACCAGCTCGGCCGGTGAACCCTGACCCATGTTGCGCCCGCTCCAGATCATCACGAGGCTGTCGCAGTTGGCGGCCTCTTCCATCACGTGGGTGGTCACAAGGAACGTGGCACCGCCGTCTGCCAGCTCACGGAACGTCGCCCACAAGGCCACGCGGTGCACCGGGTCGAGGCCGACGGTCGGCTCGTCCAGAACCAGCAGCTTCGGGCTGTGCAGCAGCGCTATCGCCAGGCTGAGGCGCCGGCGCATGCCGCCGGAATACTCGGCCACCACCTTGCGGCCGGGATCTGGCAGGTGCACCTGTTCGAGCACGACCGGCATGCGCTGCTTGATCTCATGCGAGTTCATGCCGTACAGCGACCCGAAGAAGCTCATGTTCTCTTGCCCCGTGAGGTCGGAATACAGCGCCTCCGATTGCGGCATGTAGCCGATATGTGGTTTCACGGATCGCGGCGGGGCAGGCTCGCCAAGCACCGTGACCTTTCCAGACTTGGCCCGCAGCGCACCGACCACCACATTGACCAGCGTGGTTTTGCCGTGCCCGGAAGGGCCGACGAGCCCCGTCACCTGGCCGGGAGGCAGGTGCAGCGAGAAGTCATGCAGCACCTCGGTTTTGCCGTAAGCGACGCATACGTCCTCGAGCGTCACATCATCGTTCATGTCTATAAAGCCTAGCCGACATGAGACAATGGATCAGACGAAAGGTGATGCGATGAAAACCATAGTCGTGTTCGGAGACTCTTTGGTGTGGGGTTATGACCCTGCAAATGACTGGATGCCGCCCGGCAGCAAGGTGCGGCGTTTCAGCGACGAGGAGCGCTGGCCCGGCGTCATGGCGGCAGAACTGGGCCCCGGTCACAAGCTGATCGTCGAGGGGCTGACGGGCCGCACCACCGTCTGGGACGACCCGCTGGAGCCCGGCCGCAGCGGCGCCGCCCACCTGATACCCATTCTCGACTCGCACGCGCCGCTTGACCTTGTGATCATCATGCTTGGTACAAATGACCTGAAGCAGCACCTGGCGGTCAGCGCCCGCGACATCGCCCGGGGCGCCGGCATCCTCGTCGACCAGGCCCTGCACAACGCCGCTGACGATTTCGTCGGCGAACCACTTGTGCTACTGGTGTCGCCGCCGTTGCTCGGCGAGCGGGTCGACGAGATGGTGCAGAACCCGGATTTCACCGGCGGCTACGCAAAGTCGGCTAAGCTGGCGGGGCATTTCAAGGTCATCGCCGACCACTACGGGGTGCCGTTCTTCGACGCCGCGACGGTTGCCACCGCGTCGGAGCTCGACCAGATACACCTTGACGTCGAGCAGCACGCCAACCTCGGCAAAGCGATCGCCCCTGTGGTGCGCGCGATGCTGGCCGGATAACGTAGGCTTTCGGGGCATGTGGTTTGACAAACTAGATCTGCTGCCCGCCTGTGAACACCAAGACATGATGGCGGCGCCGACCGCCGCCGCAATCTCGCTGATACCTGAGGCGAAGGTGTTCGCCATCGATCCGGCCGACGCCGACACCGCGACGCTGACCAGCAAGTTCAGCCTGCCGCTTGAGGCGTCCGGCAACGCCGTGCTGATCACCGGTTTCCGCGAGGGCCAGCAGCGCAACTGCTGCTGCATGACGCCGGCTGATCGCCGCGTCGACGTCAATCACACGGTGAAGCAAACCCTCGACGTGCGCAAGTGCTCGTTCGCGTCGATGGACCAGGCCGTGTCGGCGTCAGGCATGGAATACGGCGGCATAACGCCGATCGGCCTGCCGCCGGAGTGGCCCGTCTGGCTCGACAGCCACATCGCCGGCCTCGACTGGGTGCTCATCGGCTCAGGCATACGCACGTCGAAACTGATCGTCCCGGGCGAGTCACTGTTGCGCCTGCCGGGCGCGCGTTTGATCGACGCCCTGACCACCCCGATAGATTAGAGACGCCCATGACGATCAAAATCAGCCTCCCTGATGAAACCATCACCGTTACAGACGAGCTGCTCGCGCGCTATGACGTCAACGCACCCCGCTACACCAGCTATCCGACATCGCCGCACTGGGACGAAACCTTCGGCGAGGCCCAATACCGGGCCGTCCTGGCGCAGCCCAGCGATCGCCCGCTGTCGCTGTACATGCACCTGCCGTACTGCGAGAAGCTCTGCCTGTTCTGTGGTTGCAACGTGATAGTGCGTCCGCATCATGAGGGCACCGACGCCTACCTGCAGTTGCTGCAGCGCGAGATCGGCCTTGTGGCCGGCCAGATCAGCGCCGACCGCGAGGTGGTGCAGTTCCACTGGGGCGGCGGCACGCCGACCTACTTCTCGCCGGAGCAGCTGACTGGGCTGTTCACGCTGGCGCGGCAGGCGTTCTCGTTTGCCGACGACGCCGAGATCGGCGTGGAACTCGACCCGCGCGTGACCACCACCGCGCATCTGGACGCCCTGAAAGCACTGGGGTTCAACCGGCTGTCGCTCGGCGTGCAGGACTTCAACCCTGATGTGCAACAGATGATCAAGCGAATCCAGCCGCTGGAACAGGTGACCGCGCTTGTAGCGGCCTGCCGCGAGCGCGGTTTCACGTCGCTGAACTTCGACCTGATCTACGGGCTGCCCCTGCAAACCCCGGAGTCGTTCGCCGACACCATCGACAAGGTGGTGGCTCTTGCCCCTGAGCGCATCGCCCTATTCAGCTTCGGTTTCGTGCCGTGGGTGAAGCGCCAGCAGCAGGCGCTTGAGGGAAAGATCCCGCTCGGCGAGGCAAAGTTCGAACTGTTCTGCCTCGGCCTTGAGAAGCTGACCGCCGCCGGTTACGTCTACATCGGAATGGATCACTTCGCCCTGCCGGATGACGAGCTGTGCGCCGCCCAGGCCGACGGCTCGCTGCACCGCAACTTCCAGGGCTACACCACCAAGAGCGGCGCCGACCTGCTGGCCATGGGTGTGACGGGTATCAGCGAACTGCACCGCACCTACGCGCAGAATTTCCGCGGGCTTGACGAATACACCGCCGCCATCGACGCCGGGCACTTGCCGGTGCTGCGGGGCATCGGTCTGACGGACGAGGACATCCTGCGCCGCGACATCATCGGCCGGCTGCTGTGCTACGGCGCGGTCAGCGTCGACGAGCAACACTTCGCGGACGAGCTGGCGCGCCTTCAGCCACTGGCAGACGACGGCCTGCTGGTCGTCGACGGCGGCAACATCAAGGCGACCACGCTCGGGCGCATCTTTATCCGGGTCATCGCCATGGTGTTCGACCAGTATCTGACACCGGATGGCACAAGGCATTCGCGCACGGTGTGACGGCGGCGCCCGCTAGCCGGTTATCAGGTGCCCGTCGCCCATCCGCACCACCTCGTCGGCAACGGCCGCCACCAGTTCAAAGTCGTGGGTTATCACCAGCACGACGCGCCCCTGGTCAGCGATCTGGCGCAGCGCCTTGGCCGTCGCCTGCATCTGGCGCAGGTCGAGGCCGCTGGTTGGCTCGTCAAACACCGTCACCTGGCGGGCGGAGGCCAGCGCGCAGGCGATTGCAAGACGCTGCCGCTGCCCGGCCGACAGCGACAGGGGATGACGCTCGGAAAATTCTGACAGGTTGACGTCGGCCAGCGCCTGCTGCGCCACAGCCGCCGGGTCGGGGCAGCCGTGCGGGCAGGCCAGCATCACCTCGCGCAACGCCGACTCGGTGAACAGCTGGTGGCTGACGTCCTGCTGCACAAGGTAGCACTGGCGCCACCGCTGCCGCCAGGGAATCCTGGCGCCGGCCAAGGTTAAGGCGCCGGGCTGCCGCGGGCCAAGGCCGGCCAGGCAGTTGGCCAGCGTCGTTTTGCCGGCCCCGTTCGGGCCGACGACGGCTGTCACGGTGCCGGCGCGGAAATCGCAGTGCTCGATGCTCAGTGTTGTGATGCGGCCGCGCATTGGCGCCTGCCCTGGCACGGCCGGGCGGCGGCGCCGCACCTGCACACCGTCCAGCATCAGGGTGCTTGCCGAGGGGCCTGCCGCGCGAGGTTGGAACGGTGGCACGGGAAAGGGCGATCGCAGACCAAGCTCGTGGCAGGCGGTCTCGCCGAGTGCGCGGAACTCGTCGCCTTTCAGCCTGCAGGTGATGCGCCCGGCGTCCATGATGACCACGGCGTCGGCCAGCTCGCGCAGGTATTCCAGGCGGTGATCTGCCACGACCAAGGTGCGGCCCAGTGCCTTCCAGCTCGCTATGGCCTGGCGCAGCTCCTCTGTCGAGCGGGCGTCCAGGTTGGCAGACGGCTCATCGAGCACCAGAATGGGCGTCTCCATCGCCGCGACGGCCCCGCAGGCCAGCCGCTGCTTTTCGCCACCAGACAGGGCGAACACGGAGCGGTCCATGAGCCCCGTCAGGTTGTGGGCCAACGCGGCGGCGTCGACGCGCGCCCGCGTCTGATCGGGTGGCAGGCCGAGGTTTTCGCAGCCGAACGCCAGCTCCGATGCTGTGTCCGTTGTGAAGAACTGCGTCCGCGGGTTCTGGAACACGGTGCCAACCTGGCGGGCGATGTCCCAGGTGGCGGCTGTTGTCACGTCCAAGCCGGCGACGGTGGCCGCACCGGACAGTTTGCCCTCGAAGAACGCCGGGATCAGCCCGCTGATGACGCGCGTCAGCGTCGTCTTGCCGCAGCCGGACGCCCCGGCCAGCACAAGCAGCTGGCCGTATGGCACCTCAAGGGTCACTTCGCTCAGCGACGGTGTCTCAGCACCGGCGTAGGTGAAGGTCAAGCCCTCAATGTCAATGGCGGCGCTTGCCATGTCAGCCCCAGATCCACAGGGTCAACCCGGCGGCGGCGAAGGCCAGCATGATCGCGTCGTAAAGCCTGAAGCCGACATCGGCCAGCCGTTGCGGCCGGACGGGCCCGCCCAGCGCCCGGGTGAGGGCCGCCTGGGCCAGCTCCTCACCAGCGCTGATGGTGGCGACGATGAGCGGCACGGTGCGGTATTCCAGCCAGGGGCGCAACCCGACAGTGCGCACCGCCAGGCCGCGGACGCGCATCGCCTGGGCGACGGCGCGGTCCTCCTCGAACGCGGTCGGCAGGAACCGCAGGATGACGGCGCAGGGGATCACAACGAAAGACGGCAGGTGCCAGCGCTCAAGGGCAGCCATCAGGTCGCTGACGCGGATAGTGACCAGCGCGACGTAGCCCATCATGACGGTGGGCAGCACGCGGGCGAAAAGGCTGGCGGCGCCGCCGATGACGACGGTGGCCAAGCCCAGCGCGCCGGTCAGGCACAATTGCTCGACGCCGAACGCCGCCAGGCTGGCGGCGATGTAGGCCAGCCCGACCGGCCACCTTCCGGCCAGCACAACCAGCACCACCGGGATGATCATGAAGTCAAGGCGCACCAGCCAATCCCATTGGCCCAGCCCGGCCGTGAACATCACCACGTTGCCGGCCAGCAAAATGGCCAGCGTGGTGCGGGGGTCGAGCCGTAATAACGGCATTGTCAGGCGATGCCGGCGCGTTCGAAGTGCTTCCTCAGCATGGCCCGCCCGAGGTAGGCCCCGAGGGCGGCGCCGACGACGATCATGACGATCATGACGCCGAACATCCACATCGGCGTGAGCCTATTGATCGCGTCGACCCATGCCTGGTCCTTATGGCCACTGGCCAGCACTTTGGCCTGGAATGCCGCCCGCATGAAGAACAGCGGCACCACGGTGCCGATCATCGGCAGGGCAAACACGATGTAGCCGAGTAGGCTGCGCTTCCAGCTGGCGTATTTGCCGGTCGACATGATCCAGTCGGCCAGCGGCGCCATCGGCACGGCGATCAACAGCACCCAGTATGACTGGCCGGTGGCCAGGATCAGCGCGCCGACCAGCAGGCCCATGATGGTCACCATGCCGAAATGCTTGACGCGCGTCAAGAACAGCATGAACGGGATGCCGGCGAACAGCGGGATGTACAGCGGCCCGAGCACCTGGGTGATGGGCATCAATGCGCCCAACTGCCCGAAGACGGCAATCACCACCACGTAAAGCACCGTGAAGATACCGATGTTGATAAGGTCTTTGACTGAAAAGCGCATTGGCTTTCTCCTATTCGTTGTTGGACGCCGTTTTTACGACGTCGGCGAATTCACCTGCCATCGTGGCGACTCTGTCCCAGTTGGTGTACTCGATGACAGTGTGCTTGTCGGTGGGGCCCTTGGTCATGTGCATGATCAGCTGGATGGCCACGCGGTCAAAGATGTTGTAGCGCGGGTATTCCAGCATGCCGGCGACCACCTCCGTGTGCGTCGGCTTCCAGGGCGTCGCTTCAAGGAACTTGCGAGTGTAGCTGTGGATCGCCGGATCGCACTTTTCCGGGTTGCGGGCCGTCAGCGACACTGTGACCAGCAGCGTCGGTACCGACTCCATCCAGGACAGATGGTGGGTAATCAGGCGGTCAACCGCCTTGTCGAAATGACCGTAGCGGACGGACATGACCAGCACCAGCGCGTTGAAGCGCTGCGGATCTGGTGCCGTGTCATTGGTCAGCGCCGCCAGCTCAGTTGCCACGCCGCTGGCGTTCAACTTATCGCAGATCGCTTGGGCGATCTTCGTGCTTTGCCCGAAACGGCTGCTGTGGAGCACGAGCACACAAGGCTGTGACATGGTCATATTTCCCCTTTAGGTCGTCCCCAAGAATAGCCCCCCAGCCAGCCTGCGACAATCCCTGTCCCTCAGTCTGGACCAGTAGGCGGGGTCAGGGGCGATCGGCGCGGGGTTAGGATGGACTGTCGTAACCCCATGGAAGGAATCGAAATGGTGCCCCTCGCGTATGTCATGGCAGGGTCTGAAGCTACCGGCGGAGCCGGTTTCCAGGTTGATATCAAGACGTTCCAGCAGCTGGGTGTTTACGGCGTTGGGACGCTGACCTGCATCGTCTCGTTCGACCCGGAAAACGGCTGGGGGCATCGCTTCGTGCCCGTCGACCCGCAGGTGATCGCCGACCAGTTCGAGGCTGCGAACGCCGCTCATGACCTTGACGTCGTCAAGATCGGCATGCTGGGCACGCCAGCCACCATCGACGTCGTGGCACGGTGCCTGGCGTCGAAACCATGGCGCCATGTGGTGCTCGACCCGGTGCTGATCTGCAAGGGGCAAGAGCCGGGTGCTGCCCTCGACACTGACACAGCGCTGCGCGATAAGGTGCTGCCGCTGGCCGACGTCATCACGCCGAACAACTTCGAGGCGGCAACGCTTGCCGGGCTTGACTTCCCGCTGACAACCGTCGACGCCATGATTGAAGCCGCCCACAAGATCTACGACTTGGGCACGCATTACGTCGTGGTCAAGGGCGGGGTCGATCTGCCCGGGCACATGGCCATCGACATCCTGTTCGACGGCGAAGAGGTCACCACGTACGCGTCACCGAAGGTGGGCGACGAGCGCGTGTCGGGTGCCGGCTGCACGTTCGCCGCGGCGATCACCGCGGAGCTGGCAAAGGGCGCAGAGGTCAGGGACGCCGTGCGGGTGGCCAAGGCGATGGTCGACGCCGGTATCGCGGCGCGGGTCAGCGCCCACACGCCGTTCGAGACGGTCTGGCAGGGCGCCTACACCGCCTGATTCACCACCGGGAAAGGAACACACGCAATGCGAGCACAACGAGCCGAAAGAGCAGAACGCGGTGACGGGCCGGGCCGGGTGATCCTGATCGCTGCGATCATTTCCCTGGTGGTCCTCATCGGGGTGGGCGTGTGGCAGACGCTCGCCCTTAATTCCTTGTGGATCCTGTTGCGCAGCGGCTTCTGGATCTACGCGATCCTCATCGTGGTCGGCGTTGTGACGTTCATCGTGGCCATCCGCAACCGCGTTTTTGGCTCTGGCGACGTGCTGGTTTCTGGCCTGGTGTTCGTGGCCTGTGTCATCAGTATCATCGGCATCGGCTCGCATCAGGGTTACCAGGCGCAGCGCGGCATGTACCTGGCGTCGATCACAATCAAGAACGGGGCGCTGGGTGAGTACCAGCAGCGGCCCCCGCTGACCGTGGCCCAGAACCAGACGCAGTCGCACGTTGACATCAACGGCACGATGGGCGGCACGTCGTACGTGCCCAGCGAGGGGAAGTACGGCACGCTGGTGGCGACAAAGGGCATGTTCGTCGGCTACGGCGAGGTGGTTTGGCAGACGGTCAACGACTCGGGGCAGTCGACCGCCACCAACTGCCAGTTCAGCGCGGCCGGGGCACGCGTGTTCAACGGCCTGTTCTGGTCGAACCTGCAGAGGGCCATCATCCACAAGGCTGGCCCTGAGCTGATCAACCAAAACGATGCCTACGGCTACTGCGACACCAGCGGCAACCCGGTGCTGATCGTGCCGCTGAAGACCTACCGCGGCATCATCTACACCTATCAGGTGCCGGACGGCGTTGCCGTCATCGACAAGGACTGGAACATCACCATTGACCGCGATGTGACCACCGGCAAGTATCCGGGGCCGGTCTACCCGGAGTCGCTGGCGGCGCACCAGCGCGAGGCGACAGCGGCGCTTGGAACATGGTGGGATCACGTTCAGGGCAGGGTCGGTTACGCGCAGACGAACGACAACTACGAATCGAACATTTCCGAATTCAACCTCGAACGCGGCGACGGTTCCGGCTCGGATTTCGTGACGCCGCTGACGTTGGCCGGCGAGTCACAGAGCATCAACGCCGTCGGCGTCGTCGAATCGTCGCAGAACATCGCCGGGCAGCTGAACCCTTACACGGTGTTGACGCTGACGCCGCCGCGGCAGGCAAACTCGGCGATGGACGACAGGCTGCGGGCCGACTATGGGTACCTGACCGCCTGGGCCGCCGGTATGTGGGTCTACGAGATCGTGCCCACCGGCAACGACACCTGGCGGGCAACCCTTGGCATGCCGAAGGCGATCATGTACTACGCGGAGATCGCCGCCGACGGCACGTCGTGCCTCTATTCGGTGGGCGACGGGTCAAAGGTCGGCTGCTCCGGTGACACGAACACCAACCAGACGACCAACACGTCAGACACCATCGACCTGACGACGATGACCGACTCGCAGCTGCTGCAGCTGATACAGGACGCGGCCAGACAGCTGCAGGAAAACCAGCAGGCCGGGCGTTAGTCGCTAATCAGCGATGGCAGCTTGGATGGCGCCCCGCGGGATGCTGGCCCAGGTTGGCCGGTTGCGCGTCTCGTAGACCAGCTCGTAGATCGCCTTGTCGACCTCGTAGGCCTTGAGCAGCGGGCCGGGGGAGTCGTTGGCGTAACCGCGTAGGAAGCCGGCGCGGGCGTCCTGGTACCAGCCGTCGGGACAGCCCGGGATTGACCGGCGCACGTAGTCGAGCGAGCGGCACAGGCCGGCGACATCGCGCCAGCAGGAGTCGAACGCCAGGCGCTCGTCTGGTGACTTCAGTGGCTCGCCCTCGAAGTCGATGATGGTCCACCCGGCAGACGAGATCAGGGCCTGCCCGAGATGGAAGTCGCCGTGCACGCGCTGAGCCGGGATGGGGCCGTCCGGCAGGCTGAGTATGCGCCGCAACGGCCCTATTGACGCGACCAGTTCCGGCGCCTGCAAGCAGGCCGCGTCGAGCCGGGCGATCATCTGACGCCCGACATCGCCCGCGTCGATCGTGCCGGTGCCGAAGGCGTCAGCCAAGCTCGCGTGCAGCACGCGCAGCGCCTGGCCCAGCCGTGCCATGTCTTCACCGATGGGTGCCCCGGCACGGCAGCGGCTGACGCAGTACTCCCAGCCGTCGCCAGCATTGGCGATGCGCTGGCAGAAGATGCCCAGGTCGTATTCGTCGCCCGCCCGCAGCGCGCCGATCAGCCGGGGAGTGATGCCGCTGCGAGCCAGCGCTGCCAGCGTCGTGGCCTCAAGATTGTGACCGGGGGTCAGGCGCCGGAAGATTTTAAACAATACGTCGTCACCAATTATCACGGTGGTGTTCGACTGCTCGCCGCTGAAAACCTGCGTGCGCGCCGCCGGGTTGGGGGCGTCTTCAAGCCAGGTGATACCGCAGCACCCGGTGCCGGTGGCGGCGCTCAAGAAGGCGGCCATCGCAGCGGGGGAGCGTGGTGCGTCGACGACGTCGACCAGGCCGCGGCCTGGCAGTTCGGCCTGGCAGATGAGGGCGTCTTGTTCGGCAGTACCCGGGGCCAAATAGCCCGTGAGAAGGTGATACGTGTCTATCGAGTCGCCGACCTGCAGCGTCGCCAGCTCGGAGCGCACCCAGGTATCACCGCTGGCGACGTACCAGGGCAGGGTGCGCCAACCAAGCTCACGCACCGGCAGGCCCTTGCCCTGGAACCAGCGAGCACCTACCAGGTAGTCAAGCTGCGACGTGAACACGGACAGGCGTCACCTCCAGGTTTAAAAATCGTTGAACCCTCAACCACCAATATAACAATTCGGCCAAACAGGCCGATGTCCGGTGGCGCGCATTCAGCGGTTGCTGTAGTATCTCTGACAATGAGAACGTTACCGGAAACGGTCTCAGGTTTGCAAGGGCTGAGCCGCCATTGGTGAGCCCTGTTGAGACATGCGATAGGAGAACTGCATGAGAATAAAGACTCGAGTATTCGGCGGGATTGTTGCCGCGGCGTTGGCGCTTGTCGCCGTAGGTTGCGGCACTCCGACCACCCAAGGTTCCGTGTATTTCCTGAACTTCAAGCCGGAAGTTGCCGACGTCTACGACAAGATCGTTGCGGCCTACAAGGCCGACACGGGAATCGACGTCAAGGTGGTCACGGCAGCGTCCGGCACCTACGCGCAGATGCTGACGGCAGAGATGGCGAAGTCGTCGCCGCCAACGATCTTCCAGATCAACGGCCCCGTCGGCTATAACGACTGGAAGGACTACACGGCGGACCTGACCAACTCGGCCATCTACCAGCACCTGTCTGACAAGTCGCTGGCCATCACTGCCAATGGCGGTGTCTACGGCGTACCGTACGTGGTTGAGGGCTACGGCATCATCTACAACGAGGCCATTATGCAGAAGTACTTCGCGCTGCCTGACAAGGCAGTGTCGATCACTTCGACTGACCAGATCAACAACTTCGCCACGCTGAAGCAGGTGGTTGAGGACATGACGGCGCATAAAGCCGACCTGGGTATCCAGGGCGTGTTCTCGTCAACATCGCTGCAGCCGGGCGAAGACTGGCGCTGGCAGACGCACCTGGCTAACGTTCCCTTCTACTACGAGTTCAAGGACAACAACGTCGACCTGACCCAGGGCACCCCTGCCGATGTGACGTTCAAGTACGGCCCGCAGATGCAGCAGCTTTTCGACCTGTATCTGAACAACTCGACGACGGACAAGACCCAGCTGGGCTCGAAGACCGTTGACGACTCCATGACCGAATTCGCACTTGGCCAGTCGGCCATGGTGCAGAACGGTAACTGGGGCTGGAACCAGATCGCCGGCGTGACGGGCAACACCGTGCAGGCCAGCGACGTGAAGTTCCTGCCGCTGTACATTGGCGCCCCGGGCGAGGAAACGCAGGGTATCTGTGTTGGTACCGAGAACTACTTCGCCATCAACAAGGATGCAAAGCCGGAAGACCAGCAGGCGTCGCTCGACTTCCTTGAGTGGCTGTTCTCGTCGACAGAGGGCAAGCAGTTCGTGACCAATGATCTGGGCTTCATCGCCCCGTTCGACTGGTTCGGTGCTGCCGACGCCCCGACCGACCCGCTCGCGCAGCAGGTCGTGGCCTGGATGAACAAGCCAGGTATTACTTCTGTTTCATGGTCGCCGTTCCAGGTGTTCCCGTCGCAAGACTGGAAGAACGCCTTCGGAGCCGATCTGCTGAGTTACGCTCAGGGCAAGATGGACTGGGCCACGGTTTCGGCCGACGTGGTTTCGTCCTGGAAGACTGAGGCCGCGGCGGCAGCCGGATAGGCCCGCCGAGTGAGGGGGCGTGGGATCGGGATTCACCCGGCCCACGCCCCCAAGCTTAAGGAGATAAAAATGCAGGTGTCGAAGTACCTCAAGAAGTGGTTCCCCCTATTCGCCCTGCCCACATTCGCCGCGTTCGCGCTGGCGTTCCTCGTGCCGTTCCTAATGGGGCTCTACCTGTCGTTCACCAGGTTCCGCACCGTCACCAACGCCAGCTGGGTGGGGTTTCAGAACTATATCAACGCATTCACGCAGAACAATGACTTCCTAAACGCCATGTGGTTCACCGTGCGCTTCACCGTCGTCTCCGTCATCGTGGTGAACGTCGTGGCGTTCGCGCTGGCGATGGTGCTGACGCAAGCCATCAAAGGCACCAATGTTTTCCGGGCCGTCTTCTTCCTGCCAAACCTCATCGGCGGCATCGTGCTCGGCTACGTGTGGAAACTGATCATCAACGGCGTACTGCAACACTTCGCCGGCCAAGACCTGACGTACAACTCCGCGTACGGCTTCTGGGGTCTGGTAATAGTGGTCAACTGGCAGATGATCGGCTACATGATGGTGATCTACATCGCCGGCATCCAGAACATCCCCGGCGAGGTGGTCGAGGCGGCAGACATCGACGCCGCCGGCCCCTGGGCCAAGCTGATACACGTCACCATCCCGATGGTGGCGTCTTCCATCACCATCTGCGTGTTCCTAACAATGGCCAACTGCCTGAAACTGTTCGACCAAAACCTGGCCCTGACGGCTGGCGCCCCCCAGAAGCAAACTGAGGGCCTGGCGCTGAACATCTTCAACACGTTCTACAACTCAACCAACAGCGCGGGTGTTGGCCAAGCCAAGGCTGTGATCTTCTTCGTCGTGGTGGGCCTGATCGCCTTCGTCCAGTTGCGGGCCACTCGCAGCAAGGAGATGGACGCATGAAATCGCGCAATAAGACCTTCAACATCGTCGGCTTCATCGGCCTGCTGCTGCTTTCCGTGCTCTGGCTGGTGCCACTGGTCATGGTGCTTATGAACTCGTTCAAGTCGAACTCGTCCATCACCACGCAGCCCTTCGCCGCGCCGAACAGCAACTCGTTCGTGGGCGTCGACAATTACGTCAGCAGCATGACGCGCACCAACTTCCTGGTGTCCGTCGGCTGGTCGTTCTTCATCACGGTCGCATCCGTTCTGGTGATCATCCTGCTGACCTCAATGGCCGCCTGGTACATCGTGCGGGTCAAGGCCTGGTACACGAACCTGCTGTATTACCTGCTGGTGTTCTCGATGATCGTGCCCTTCCAGATGGTGATGTTCACCATGACCTTCGTGGCCAACCGCACCCACCTGGACAACCCATTCGGCATCGTGATCCTCTACGCCGGCTTCGGGGCCGGGCTGTCTGTGTTCATCTTCACCGGCTTCATCCGCTCGATACCTGTGAGCCTTGAGGAGGCCGCCATGATCGACGGCGCCTCGGCGTGGCGCGTGTTCTTCTCAGTGATCTTCCCGATACTGCGACCGACCGCCATCACGATCGCCGTGCTGAACGCCATGTGGATCTGGAACGACTACCTTCTGCCGAACCTCGTGATCGGCACATCGTACTGGACAATACCGATCGCGGTGCAGAAGTACATGACAGGCTCGTACGGCTTTAAAGACATGGGCGGGTTCATGGCTATGCTGGTGGTTGCCATTATCCCGATTATCGTGTTCTACCTGTTTGGACAACGCCACATCATCAAGGGTGTTGCGGCAGGAGCGGTCAAGGGGTGATTATCACTGGCTAGGAGGGCTCCGTGGCGACGATAAAGGATATCGCCCGCGAATCGGGTTACTCGGTGAGCACCGTTTCGCGGGTGCTGGGCGGCCACCCGGACGTGAAAGCCGAGACGGCAGCTGCCGTGCAGGCTGTGATCGACCGGCGCCACTTCGTGGTCAACAGCAACGCCCGCAACCTGAAAAGCTCCAGCAGCACCAACGCCATCCTCGTGGTGATCAAGGGGCGTGACAACATGTTGTTCGCCTCAATGCTCGAGCACGTGCAGGCGGCCGTGCAGGCAACCGGCCGCACGGTCGCCACCCACTACATCGACGAAGACGCCAACGAGGTGGCCGATGCCGAGCGGCTGGTCGGCGAGATCAAGCCGCAGGGTGTGGTTTTCCTCGGCGGCGACGCCGGCAACTTCACTGCGTACGCCCACAAGGTGGGCCAGGAATGCCCAGCCGTTGTGCTGACCAACACCGTGGCGGCCGCCGGCCGCGCCGGCGTGTCTTCTGTCACAACTGACGACCGGGCGGCGGCCCGTCTTGCCATCGACTACCTACTGGACAGGGGTCACAGCGCCATCGGCGTGATCGGCGGCAGCCCGGAACACTCGATGATCTCGCTGCACCGCCTGAAGGGCGTGCTAGACGCCATGATGGCCCGCGGCATCGGCTTCGACATCGAAGCCAACTACGCCACCACCCGCTTTTCACTGGCCGACGGCTACGCCGCGGCCAACCTGCTGCTGGACAAAGCGCCGGGCATCACCGCCATCTACGCTATGAGCGACATGCTCGCGCTGGGCGCCCGCCGGGCCCTGCACGACCGCGGTCTCGATGTGCCGGGCGACATCTCTGTGTTCGGCCACGACGGCATACCGCTGGCGTCGTACGTTGTGCCGAAGCTTGTGACCATCCGGCAGCCGCAGGAGCTGATGGCACAGCGCGCCGTTGCCATTCTGATGCACCACCTAGGCGGCGACCTCACCCCGCGGGAGGAGTTCGAAGACGTCTCAATCGTTTTCGGTGAGTCCGTCCGGTCCTTGATGTGACCAAACCGCGCGGATACGGCAGAATAGGTAGGTCAACTCGTGGCCAGGTATGCCACGGGCGGAAAGGAAAGACATGTCTACCGGCCTTGATTTGTTTGGCGACGACCACAGCATCGTGGCAATGCGCATTGATGGCCAGGTCTTAGACCTGGCGTCTGAAATCGAAGAAGGTGCCACCGCCGAACCGGTGACGGCCGCCTCACCTGACGGCCTGGAAGTGATACGCCACAGCGCCGCCCACGTGACGGCGCAGGCGCTGCAGCAGGTGTTCCCTGAGGCGAAGCTCGGCATCGGCCCGCCGATCACCGACGGCTTCTACTACGACTTCGCGGTGCGTCCCCTAAGCCCAGACGACCTGAAAGAAATCGAGAAGGCGGCGCTGCGCATCGTCAAGGAACGCCAGCGGTTCGTGCGCCGCGAGGTGAGCGCGCAGCAGGCGAAGCAGGAGGAGGCAGACGAGCCGTACAAGCTTGAGCTGATCGCCGACCATGAGGCCGACGGCTCGCAGCTGACCATGTACGACAACCTGCGCCGCGACGGCTCCGTCGCCTGGAGCGACATGTGCCGCGGTCCGCATGTGCCGCACACCGGCTACATCCCGGCACTGGCCATCACGCGCGCCTCGGCGGCGTACTGGCGCGGCGATCAGGCTGGCGATTCGCTGCAGCGCGTTTACGGCACCGCCTGGGCCTCCCTGGACGATTTGAAGGCCTACCAGGCGCGTCAGGAGGAAGCGGCCCGCCGCGACCACCGCAAACTGGGCGCAGAGCTCGACCTGTTCAGCTTCCCGGAGGAGCTGGGCCCTGGCCTGCCGGTGTTCCACCCCAAGGGCGGCATCATCAAGCGCATCATGGAAGACTACGTGCGCCAGGCCCACATCGACGCCGGGTTCAGCTACGTCGGCACCCCGCACATCGCCCGCGAGCAGCTGTACCACACCTCTGGCCACCTGCCGTACTTCGGTGAGTTCATGTTCCCGGCGATTGACGACGACGGCGACCTGTACCGGCTGAAGGCCATGAATTGCCCGATGCACAACCTGATCTTCAAGTCGCGTCAGCGCAGCTACCGCGAGCTGCCGCTGCGGCTGTTCGAGTTTGGCACCGTCTACCGCAACGAAAAGTCTGGTGTGCTGCAGGGCCTCACCCGCGTGCGCATGATCACCCAGGACGACTCGCACAGCTACGTGATGCCGGAGCAGGCGGCAGACGAGGTGCGCCACTTGCTGAAGTTCGTGCTGAAGCTGCTGCGCGACTTCGGGCTCAACGACTTCTATGTCGAGCTGTCAACCCGTGATGAGGACGGCAAGAAGAAAGACAAGTTCATCGGCTCTGACGAAGACTGGGCGAAGGCCACGTCGATACTCGAGCAGGTGGCCCGCGAGGCGCAGCTGGAGATCGTGCCCGACCCGGGTGGCGCGGCCTACTACGGCCCGAAGATCTCGGTGCAGGCAAAGGACGCCATCGGCCGCACCTGGCAGATGAGCACCATCCAGTACGACTTCAACCAACCGGAGCGCTTCGAGCTCGAGTACACCGCGCCAGACGGCAGCCACCAGCGCCCCGTCATGATCCACTCGGCGAAGTTCGGTTCGATCGAGCGATTTTTCGGCGTGCTCACCGAGCACTACGCCGGCGCGTTCCCCGCCTGGCTGAGCCCAGTGCAGGTGGTTGGCATCCCCGTGGCCGCCGAGTTCAACGACTATGTCGCAGATGCTCTGGAGCAACTAGCGAGCAGGGGAGTGCGCGTCGAGCTCGACGACTCGGACGAACGTATGCAGAAGAAGATCCGTAACGCCACGAAACAGAAGACCCCGTTCATGCTGATCGCCGGGGCGACCGACCA
>Ga0123354_10004710_pt1 | contig 19450 bp, 13 predicted proteins | sample TergutLab28metaG_2_FD_97872 | JGI IMG/M metagenome (GOLD analysis project Ga0123354, IMG submission 97872) | Labiotermes labralis P4 segment gut microbial communities from Petit-Saut dam, French Guiana - Lab288 P4 | ecosystem: Host-associated > Arthropoda: Insects > Digestive system > Gut ...
GAACGATTAACACACGAGAGAACATTCTTGAGATGGCTCAGAGGAGTACACGTCTGTCCACTCGTAAAATGGCCTCTCGCATCAGCGTATCACGTATGCAGGTGTGGCGAACTTTACATGAAGACGATTTATATCCTTACCATGATCAAAGGGTACAACATCTGGAACCAGGCGACCATGCTCAACATATGGATTTGTGCCGCTGGATAACAGCACATCCTGAACTGTTAAGCGTCATTTTATTCACAGATGAGGCGTCTTTTACCCGGGACGGCATAAATAATTCACGGAATGTGCATACGTGGTCCCATGAAAATCCACATGAGACACATGTAACCAACTTCCAGAGGAGATTTTCTGTGAATGTATGGTGTGGTGTGCTTGGTAACAGGTTGATCAGACCTGAACACATATGCAACTATCCAGACAACGTTGCTTCTGCTACTCGGTCCCTGCTCATGCGTGCCGAAAACTGCTTAGCAACTGGAGGAGGACACTTTGAATAATTACTGTAAAGCAGGTACTGTATTTTAGTACAGTTGTGTAGTAGGCTTATACCAAAATGCGCAGTTAGCAAAGTTAAATCAGTACTTCCATACTGCTGAATATTCATGCACCATGTAAAGTGCTTGGAACCCTAAGGACAACTACGGCGTTAATGCGGGAATTTATGTAGTTCAATTTAATGGCTTTATGTCACTCATACATTAATTACGTGTTAAGTGCAGATACTAGCATTACAGAAACCACATATTCCTGCCAGTTTTAATATGTATTTGGTAATCAATAAGTGTTTTGGGTTATATCGGTATACTTTAACATAAGGAACACACTCCCGAAGTCTTGCACATTCCTCCTGGGACACTCTGTATATATAGTAGGTTTATAATCTGCCACAGGGACTGAAGGTACGAGTTGAAGCATTCCTATTGTAATAGGCAGAATAATCCTTCCTATACTGGTTCTCTTTGTCTGTAAAATATATCATTAAGCAGGTAGCTCAGTTTTTCAGGAAGTTATAAGGAAACGAAGTGTGCTGAACATTGCCATACTGTTTCTTAGTACAGAGTGGTTAAATCTACCTTCATGGTGACGGACTTTATTGGCTGAAGTCTGCAGGGTCCAACCTTGAACATTTTTTGTAAATATATAGCTTAAAAAAGAGGTGATTGCATTTTTATCTAAGTTAAAAGTGGTGATGTTTGTGATGTGGATCCCAAACTTACTATAAAAGCTTTTGCCAACACTTTCTGTCTACTTGTATTTCTTCCTTCGCTGTCTATATCTCTAGAATCCTAGGAGTACCTTGTCTGGCTTTGACATGTTCATTCTGTTTCTGACAGTATGTCATGCAGGACAGTCTTCAGGTATTACACAATGCCTTAATTTGGTCAAAGCTTCAATATGCCTCCATTGCCAATAATAATCTTACATTGGCAGATTCCAGTAAACATGAAACTACACATAAACCAAAGAAATGTTTGTATCTTCCAGTTGTTTCTGTCAGTTTGATTTGCCTTGTATTTATGACTTAAAACTGGAATGTTGAGGTGTAAGAACTGTTTATTATTTTGGTGCTTGCTTTATTTCTTGTTGGTGGTGTTAAGGACAAAACAAGCTGTATGTTCATTGAACACTGCTAATCTTCATGAACCAACTAAATTTAGCATGGATTGTCCATTTTTAATGTAAGTAGTAATGAAAGATCAGTAATTCAATAGGGTGTGTCAGTGCTGTGAATGCCATGTGCTGATGTTTTGATAGTTTTAGAAACAATAGGATACCTTTCTTTTATAAGTTATACTCCTAATTTGTTAGATTTTCTTTAATTTTTTATTTTGTTCATTTGTTGTATCATGACATTTAAGTGCTTGACTCTCATAGACTATGTAGTTCTTGGTAGGCAAATAGTGAGTTGTTGTTGTTGGCATCATCATCGTCATCATCATCATCATCATCATTTCAAATAAGAATTATTGCGACAGAGGTCTTAAAATGAAAAAATGTATTATTTAGTAAATTTTTCTTCTATCAAAAATCGATATAGATTGCTATTAAATATAATTGACTTAGATGGTTGAAGTCCACTGATGGAATTTTAAAGTCAAAAGAATTTTGCAGTTATGTGTCCTCCATTTCAAGGAAAAGTAATTTTCTTTGTTTTATAAGAATTTATTGCACTGGTGTATATATGTATGTAAAAGTTATTCCAACCTGTTTCAGCTGATACATGTAGCTGTCATCAGGGAATGCACACAAAGGTCATGTTCAATTAAAGATATGTAACATTGTCTGAGGGAAAGGTAGAGATTACATTTCAGAATAAGTTACACTATCTTCATATGCAGTGGTCATTTGTGTGTAAAATAAATAACATATACACTACTGAATTTACAATAAATTACTTGCGTCCAAGCATCTTCTTTCCAAAGCTCTGTGTCGGTTTGAAATTTGTGGCACTCATGTTTGAACCAAATCAAATCATAGAAAACGTTGCAAACCATTTTATTTGGTTTGTAATAATACTCAGGGGATTCTTGTAACACTAAAACTTCCTGTGGTGCTTTTTCCTCTGTTTCCATATGTTTATTTTCTGATACTAATTTTGGTATATGAAGAGTTATTAAGTGACCATTGGCATATAAATTTGAGGAAGTTGATGGTATTCCAGGTTTTACTGTTACGGATTGTAGAGATATTTTTGTGCCTTTTCTTCAGTGTATTTTAATCTTAGTTTGCCTTCAGAACTGTTCCCATTCCTGCAGGAACAAACTGTTGTTGTGCCAGTTTTTAAAAAAATGCAATATTGCATCTATTAGCAACTCTTATCCTATTTCTGTCCACAGTAAATTTTTTAAAGTTTTGAATTTGTGATTTGTGATCATGTTTCTCATTATTTTAAGTTTAAATTAAATTTCTGTCAGTGTAGCTTTATTAAATCTAAATCTGTGGTCTCTAATTTGTACCATTTCTTCACTACACATGTCCTTCATTTAGTTCCCAGAGTCATTTTGATACTGTGTACTATGATCTTAGTAGTGCCTTCAACCTTCTACCACATACTTTACTCCTAATTCATATGCAGGCTTTGGGTTTACAGATGGTTATGTTAGCTAGTTTTGTATATACCTCACTGACAGACATCTTGTTAGAATTTCTGGTACCATTTTAATGTACATTTAGGTGTTCTACAAGGCTGTGTTTTAGGGCCTCTGCTTTTTAATATATCGATGATACATGCAGTGGAATTAATCATTCCAGATACCGTCTTTCTGCAGTGACATAAAACTTGATTGTTGTAAAATAATAGGATGATTGCACTCAGCTACAATTAGATAGTGATTTTGCATAAGGTTTGTGTGCTGCTGATCTTATGAATCTCAACTGCAGTAAAACTGTAGTCAATACCTGCTGTAGGAAAATAGATGTCCCCTTTTTTTAATATAAACTTACTGATTCTTTGATGTTCATGTGACCGTGCGTCCTTAATATGAAATGATTTGTTAGACCAACTTGATGCAACAATGATGATTTATTGATAAACCAATGACTCAACATGTTTCAGGTACCATTGTGCCCATCTTCAGGTGTGCAGTAGTGAACAGCCTTGCACTCCTGAAGATGGGCACGTTGGTGCCTGAAACATGTTGAGTCATTGGTTTATCAATAAATCATAATTGTTGCATCAAGTTGGTCTAATAGATGATTTCTTACTGATTCTTATATCACACTGACTCTTTAAGGACCAGGGAGCATTTTTTTAACATATATTTTCATCACCACACTGATTTATATTTTCTCAGTCTGTCAAGCTCTTGGGTCTCACTCATACTGTTACTTACCCTTTTTCAACCCTGTACAGTTTATTTATGTATTTTTCCATTGTTACACCTGAATTTGGTTACACATCTTATATATGAAACTCACTTTACATATTCTAAAAAAAACTTGTGACACCATAGGACTTGCGAATCTGTAATCAAAATCTCATTAACTTCTCTATGTTTCATGTCAGTTTTTCCAGTAAAGACTGTGCTTCTGCCACGTACACATTGTGGCATTCGTTTGCAGAGATTTTGGTATCTTTAGAAAGCAAGCTATTGAACTCAGATTTCATATTCTTTTTTGTAGTTTTATAATAATTTGTTTTCATGTGTTAAGTATGTAAATTATGTGTGTTTTATTTTTGTTCCATTGTTTTCTTTGTTATTGTCTATGTGTTTCTATTATTTGCCACTAGTTTCTTGACTCAGCACTTCAGTAAACAAGATTTGAGTTGTTGTCATTGCCGTCATTGTCGTCGTTGTTGTTGTTGTTGTTGTTGGTGCTGCTGCTACTTCTAAAAGGAACACATTTGTTATGGGCAGAGAAAGACTGGAAAATGGTAGTAGATGCCTTCAATGTAAGAGTTGTAAGAAAGAGTGTGGGAGTTTAATCTTCAGGAAAAGCTAATGCCTGCAGTGCATGAACTTATCCTAGGTCTGATGAGAAAATTCATTGCAGATAGGGTTAAATATGTTTAAAGAAACTCATAAAGAAATGGGCTTTGTCTGGAAGAGATAACAAAGTCAGTAACTTGTCTGCAGTATATGGGCTGACATTGTTGCTTGGTGTGGTAACATCTTACAAAAAGGAAACAGTGGAGAGTAAGTGGAAAAGAGATACACCTATTTCATTTGGACAAATTCTGAATTAGTTTTAATTCACCTTCCCAGCAATGCTGACCAAAGGAGAATGATATGAAAAGTGTAATTACAGGAAGTGAATCAAAGATGCACATTGATTCACATAGTTCTTAACTTCTAGAGGAGCCTTCTTATGTACAAAGCTGAAAAAACAAGTGTTGACTGCCATGTTGCAGATTTCAAGGAATTGATGTCTGAAAGCTTTGTACAGAACTACTGTCTGTGTAAGTCATGTTGATGGATCATGCTGTTTGTGACTCAAACAGGAAGAAAATGTACCCACTAGGTATTGAGTAGACAGCAAGAAGATTGTTTTGCTAGGGAGATGAGGTAGCAAGCGATGTAAATTTGTAATTATCACTTTTATCGAACTGTTTGAAGCTAACAAACCAAAGGATAAAGTTTTCAGGGTTGAGCCACTTGATGCAATGGCGTGGCCATGAAGTCATTTGTTTACCACCTTGTATGAGTGAGTTTCGTGGTATAGAATTGGTATGGTGCAAGTGAACTGTGTCATTCATAAGAACAGTGCAGCTGGTGAGTTTTCTTAGAAAACCTTGCAGTTCTCATGACAAGACTAGAATGGTTATTGTGAGCTTGGTGGGAAACTAGAGGAAGAGCAGTGGAGAAAGTACTACATCATGGAGGGAATTGTCGACATATTCATTCATAATGTGGGCAGTTATGGTGACAAAGAGGAGGGATTTCATGTTGTAGAGATGATGAGAGTGATGACAGTAGAGTGTTTGGTGACAGTGACAGTGACAGTGAGAGCCGTTGCCCAGCTGAGCCACTGTGAACACCAGTAATGTAAATGTAAGACATGACAGGCTAGTATTACTCAAACTTCTTTTACTGTAGAGTCCTTTCAATTCTGAAAAACGTTTTGGGACCTCAGACCAATAAAAACACATATTTTCATAATGGAATGTAGAGAAACAATTTTAGTTTAACCTCAAACCAAAGGAAATTCCAAAAGAACAGTTAACATTTTAACCTACTGAAAATGAATGAATGAATTAATTAATGAGTTTGTTATGACTTATTCAGTGTGTTATGGTATGGCAGTGTAATTAATTATTTATTAAACAGTTAAGAAACTGGATGTCTGTGTTACACTTTCTGTTATGTTAATGTGAGGAGCAGTACTAAGTGCATTTATTCTAATTTTGTTGGGCCCAGTCTCTCTTGCTCTGTTGACTGCTCTATTGGGATAAACAGTGTAGTCGCAACAGAATAAATGCTGTCTTGCCATTCCAAGGTGAGTGTGTTAGCAGCCAAGGCATGCTGACTGCACCAACCTACAGTGTTGGGTAGTTCAACTAGTAAGTTTCCTGGTCCATATGATAGAAGGTAGCAAATCTGATTGAGGTTTCATTTTTCTTATATAACACACTATACTGTACAAAGTGGTGGGGGAAATATTGTGAGCCCCAACATTGGTAAACCCAGAAGGGGGGGGGGGGAGGTTGCTTGGCTCCAGCCCCCAGAAGTGGAATTTAAAAACACAGATTTGGTAGACATGGTGATATCAAAATTTTTATACGATTTATGCTTCAGCATTTTGAAAAATGTAAAACCTAACAAATATGTAATTTTTTTCTTTTTCTGTTAATTTTACTTACCCTGTAACCCAACTAGATGTTAGCTTGGAGATTTTGACATGATTTTCATAACATAGTTTTTAAAATCCAACTTAAATTTTATATAGCCTCAGCGTCAGCCCCCCCACCCTTCCTTCCAAATAAAATTCTGGGTGTGCCCCTGAGCTCCAGTATAACCCCATGAGAAAGATGGATACTTAAAGCTAATGTTACAGACTCATTTTCTGGCATCATGACAGTGCTTTGTTGTTTCCTGTTGCTAGCACACCCCTTTATGCACCATTGAATGCCAACAATTCTGCGACATTGCCTGCCTGCTTTGTGCTACGTCTAAACAATCCAATGCCTTTGTGTTTGGCTCTGGTGCGTCGAATTCAGCAAGTAACTGAGATGGAGTGTGGAGATCTCTCAACTCCACATCCATTGCTGAGTCTTGTGACCCAGCATGCGTCTGCTGGTCAGTTGGATTGTGCCAACAACCGAGGACTCTTTGTGGTATGTTTTTGCTGTGCATTCTTCTTAGTAGAAATGAAGGTGCTGACACAAATGTGTAATATGGAGGCATAGGTGATAATTTGTAAAATTTCTTTGACAAAAGACTAATCATCTAAAATAATGAAAAATTCATACAAAACTTGACTTTTATTTGACATAACCCATGCACTGTTTGTGTATGAAATTACCAGTATAAGGAAAACAATTTATGATGGTAATATAATATTTGTGCTGTTTTTACCCTATTGAAGAGATGATTAGAATTGCAGTAGGTGGTTGTTAAAACCAGTGAAGGATGACAGTTTTTAAAGAATCCACTTTTGGGAACTATATGTGCCCAAAAATAAATATTTGTGTAGTTGGTTATAGTTACGCTGATGTTTCAGTTGATTTCCCACCATTGTGTTCCGTGTGAAATGGATATGTTGAGACGCTTCCCTTCATTACATATTTTGGTAAACCTATGAAGAAAAATGTGAACAAGCTAGCAAAAAGATAAATAACATAAATATAAAAGTAAATGAATTAAGTTGTTTAACACATTAACAAGAGGGGAAAACGTACTGAATACCACACTAACACAATTTTCCTAAGAGATAGGAAGTAATGGGGACTAGATAAAGTTGTATAATTGGGAATTTCATGTTTTTACCGCTCACCAAATATTAATTATTGGGTGATCAAATCAAGGATGGGTTGGGCAGAATATGTGGCCATTTGGGGGAGAAGAGTTCTGTGGGAGGGGAACTTGAAGGAGGTAGGTAGCTGGGTGGTAGTATTAAAAATCAATCTTAAGGGGATGGGATTGGGAGGAAATGGATTGATTGATTTGGCTAAGTATAGGGACAAGAAGTGAGCTATTGCGAACATGGTAATGCACCAAAGCAGTGGTAGCAGACTGTTTTGGCAGTCTGTCTTGAGTCTTTCCAACCTTTCCCACTCCTCCTCTGTTGTAATGGGGTTCATCCTGTTGTGCTGTGACATTTTAATATTAGTATGTGTATTACCATCAAACACAGGCTTTTATTAAATTAATCAATGAATGGTACATGTTTTGGTCTAATGACCATCATCAGGCAATAAAATACATAATTTAAAACATTAAGTGTGTGTGCATGGAAATGCTTAGAAATTATTACTGAAGAATATTCACTTATGTGGTCCATGGAGAACGACATTACACAAGGAACTGGAGTGAACATTTACAGATACTCTTCAGGAAAATGTCAGTTAATGCTTTAACACCGGAATTAAATCCCTCCACGCAACGCAGCCTGCCGAGATTTTTTTACTGGGAATTTTAAATTTTAATGTTTACTTTTAAAAAAAAAGCATATCTCATTGACTTTTCCTTCAAATTTAATGGAATAAAATTTTGCACTCTGCTTATGAATTGGTTAATCCAGGAAAAAATATTCATGTATTTTTGTAATAAATATAGGTCTGTGAATCACATGCATTATATAATATGTGGTGTCAGTAGTTCATTACTCACATAATTCTGGTTGCTGCAGAAGGTCTGTGGCACCTGGGATCACTGTTTTATCACAACACACAATATTCACAAAGAGGGTGATTTACAAATTTACTTTGGTATGATATTCTGTGAAACAAGGCACCACGCACAGGCTCGTGTCACATCTGGTGCACTTTTACATTGCGCCCTTTCTTTGACTGCAAGAAAAGCACAGATGGCAGTGCAGTTGGGTTGATAATTTTGCTGGCCAGTGTTTGTTATGGTGACTCTCGAGTCACAAAACATTTTTTGTGCCTGTGCTTGTTCTTCCAACCAATCTCAGGGTGGGGCAATCTTGGCTGTTTCCAGCTTCCTCAAATTCTTCACCAGAAGGAGTCTGAAATCTCAGTGGGTATATTTAGCCCCACATGAAGATTACAGTATCCAACTGTTGAGTACTGTTAGATCCAGAAGGTGGAAAAACAATTTCGTGGTCCACTTGAAGGCATGTTGACTCGTCGAATAGCTGTTAGCCATATGATCAGAATTGTTGATGTAACCTGATGTTGGTAATCCACCACTTGTTGCAGCTTGTGGTTCGACTTCTGCTGAGGCTTGCTGCTGCTGCTGCTGATGTTGTTGTTTTGTTGTTATTGCTCTTCTTCTTTCTCCTCCTCCTCAAAACAGTCTTCAATATTGCTAGCCTCTGCACCTGATTCTGAGTCGGTGTCAGCAATCAGAATTTCACTGATGACTTACTCAGCAAGTTTGATTTTCCTCCTGGCCATTGCTAACAACTACAAAAGTCTGCTTTATTTAGTTTCCTCTATAAGACTGGGCACATTTGCCATAACCTAATGCCAAGAAGATGTGAATGTCTTCTACAGTGACAGCAAGACAGATCTAAAGCTACGGTGTCACTACTATATAAAATTCCAGCTATTTGAGAGTGCCCAAGATGTTTTTAGTAGTTCAAACACATATAACATGCAGTAGCCCCGATCTTAGATGCAGCCTGATAAATGAACACCAGATAACAAGAAATATATTTAAAAAAAACACATAAGTACATACTGGGTTCAGAGAAATTTCGTTCATCCCGGTATCACAATACGCCATGTAACTGAATATTCAACCTGACCAAAGATTCAACACAATTTTAACAATTTAAAGAGTCACGTGAAAAAAGTTTTAACAAAGCAAGCAGTATATATGAGAAGCTCTGCATATGTACAGTTTAATGCTATGTCAATTAAAAAAAAATTTTTTTTTAAAAATTTGTGAAATCTCATAAGTTTCTAAACATTTCTATGCACACATACTGCTCTTTTAAATTATGTATTTTATTGTCTGATGATGGTCTATAAGATCGAAACATGTACCATTCACTAATGGATTTAATAAAAATTGGTTGTGTTTGTTGGTAATGCACATACTAATACTACTACTTCTTCTGTTGTTCACTGCAGCTCTTTCTTGGTCTTCTTCTTCTATGTTGTCCTCGGGAGTTCCAACTCAAAATTTGCTCGTCTGTGGCCAAGGAATCCTTCCTCAGTTTATGACCAGTCCAATTCCATTTCCACAGTTTGAGTTGCATTGCCAGTGGTTTCTGTTGTGCATGCCTTCACAGTTCTGCATAGTAAATAATAATAGGCCAAGAGATCTTAAAATTTTTCTTAAGGCACCTGTTTATAAATGTTGCAGGCTCTTTATGATTGTGTATGTAACATTCCATGTTTCACACCCATATAGAAGAATGGACTTGACATTTTTAATATATACCTCACCATGTAACATTCACTGAGAGCAGTGTGGATTGCCAATGTAATAAAGTCATATTCTGTGACAAATGTAGCTAGCTTGGAAAATGGTGGGCCATTTTTAGTTTACACACTTGAGGAGACAGTATAACACTAATATTTGCAAACCTACACCCCAATGGTAGTGTATTCATTATTAGGGTTGGCTCTCCCATGAAGGAGTTAGAATAGTCTACCACAGGCATAGAGAAGAGCATCTAGATGGCCTTCATTTAAGCCCACCTTAAAGCATGTAAAAATGCCATCCATAAGACTCTGCTGTATGATGATGGAAAAGTCCAATTCCATGCACTTCTGCATTGACCATTCTTGTGTGGTTCAAAAGTGGCTCTGATGACAGACCTGTGTCAAACACATGCCCACCAACACCCACTATGAACCCCATTGCAAATGTGTGGGTGTGAAGGAAATCATGCAAGAAGCCTGCCCTGACCTTCCTCCAAATAACGTAGGTGGTGTGTGGAACAACTGGGTCGGATTTTTGGGATGAAATTGCTTCATTTCAACACATGATTATGTACAATCTGCAACTGAGTCCATGTGATCTGTGGTTAGCACTCAGGAGTTCTCGACATTGTGTTAAGATGCAGGGTCTTGAAAATAGCCCTTTTGAAGGCTAAACTATTTTGTATACATAAGTAGTAAGTGGTTTAAGAAATGTAAGTCCTTTCAAGAAACATAAGTGCATATGAAGTGTTTATTTTCCTAATGGCAAGTACATTGACTATTTATCATTGACCTGTGCGACCAATAGAAGTAAAATGTTAAAATTACAGTATAGATACTAAAAACGTTCAAAGTAAATATGGAAGTCCTAATGATAAGTAGTCACAAAAATAGTAATAATAAAAAGACAAAGTCAGTTTTCCATAATTTTTGTCCTGGCCTCCCAGTATCGCTCACACTCTGTCCTATTAAGTAGTGCAGTACATTGTCCTAAGTGGTTTCTGTTCATGGGTTTGCGGAGGATGCATAGCATGCAGTAGGGGTCAGGGCGGATTCCAATACGGTGAAGATGTGTACCCAAGCAATCATGCCCAATGCAGCCTGCAACTGCCTTTCTTCTAGGCCAGTCTGGTATTTTGGCTATTTCTTGTTTCCACGTTTTATGGGATAGTCTTGTCACTAGTTCATGTCTGTATACACTTTGGAACACCTGTTTTAAATGTAGTTTACTAGAGTGGTAGGATGTTTCTCTAATATGTGTTTGTGTAATTTTGACACCCTTCTTAGCCAGTACATCAGCTTGTTCATTCTTTGTGATTTGACAGTGTCCTTGTATCCACTGCAGTGCAATTTGTTTGTGGTTTGCCTTAAGTTGTCGTGTTAGGTCCTGGCAGTCTCTGGTTTATGTTGATATAGTTTCTGTTGATCCCGCAGATAGTATTGCAGCCTTTGAGTCAGAGAAGATAACAGCTGTTTCAAATTTGTCCTGGTGTAAGTGCGTATGAAGTTTATGTATTTTGCAAATACAATTGACTGTCTACGGTTACATTTGAATGTGGGACCTTTAAATCAAAATTCCAGTGAATAACAAATCGTAGACAAGCAACAAAAACAGCAACTTTCCTCACACTTCTAGCCTCACCAATGCAGCACAAATGACACATAGTTGAATGGTATAACTTCGCTATTTTAAGTGATTAAGTATGTTTTGGAATGTGCATGCGCAAAAGAAAAATTGAACTGCATAGATGACCTTTGTATCAATGCTAATCTCCTACCAATTTGTCTGTTATGAAGCATGCATATCCAACCAAAGTGCATTCTTCATGTTTGTTTTACCATGGAATGTAGTCATGTGCACAGAAAAGACATTTACACTAAACCATTGATTCATCAAATTAGGCAGACATTTTGGTTCCTGGTTAACAGTACTACATGGCGCAAATAATTATAAGTAATTGAATATAGAGGAAAGCCAGGTAACTGCAGTGATATAAGGCAAGTAAAAATAATTGGAATTGCGATGCCAACTCAACATATCACTTTTGGTTTCAGACTTCGCAAATTTAAAGTGCTTGACTTTGTTGTACAGCATGTATACTTTTGAGAATAATTAATTAATTAATTAATTTATCATTACATTTCAAAGATCCATAATAGATAGCAAAAACTATTGGATGTGGAATTGGTTATCATACAACACAAAATGGTTCTGTATTAACGTGTGTGTGTGTGTGTGTGTGGGTGCGTGCGTGTGCAGAACTAGTCATCCCATGATAAGTGGGTCCCTGTCACCAAGGCATGTCGCATTCTCAGGTTGTGGATGGAGGAATGGCCTTCAATATGGAGGGTAGCTGCAAATATATTGAATAACAAGTTGTGGACAGCTAACAAGTTGGTGATCCTCCAGCTTGGGAGTTGGGCGAGGTACTGACAACTCCTCACTGTAAAAACTTGCTTTGTTATGAAACATGAACACATGCCTCATACCTGGACAGATACTTTGGTATGATCTTAGCAATGGAAAGGGACATGAGATTCAGTACCTGGAATGTTCGGAGTCTGTATATACGTAGGTCAGGTTCACTTGCAATAGTAGCCAGGGAATTAGCAAGATGTAAATTACATTTAGTGGGTGTACAGGAGGTTAGGTGGGACAAAGGTGGCATGGTAAGAGCAGGGGATTATAATTTTCTCTATGGAAATGGAAACTAAATTCATCCATTGGGAATGAAATTTTTTGTACAACACAGAATAATATCAGCAGTTAAGGGAGTTCAGTTCATTAGTTATAGGATGTCATGTCTAATTATGAGAGGTTGCTGGTGTAATATAATTTTTTTAATGTGCATGAACCAAGTGAGGAGAAAAGTGATGATTCAAAAGACAGTTTTTATAAGGAATTAGAGCTGGTTTTCAATCATTTTCCTAAGTAGCACATGAAAATTCTGTTAGGAGATTTCAATGCAAGAGTGGGGAGAAAGAATATTTTCTAACTGACAATTGGGAATGAGAGTCTGTATCAGGATAGTAAACATAATGGTGTTAAAATAGTAAACTTTGTCATATCCAAAAATCTAGTTGTTCAGAGCACAATGTTCCCACACTGAAACATTCATAAGTACACCTGGACCTCTCCTGATGGGAATACTCACAACCAGATTGATCACATGTTCATAGATGGGAGATGGCACTCAAGTATATTCAGTGTGTGATCTTTCAGGGGAGCTGACTGTGATACTGATCACTATCTGATGGTTGCAAATGTTAGGGAAAGATTGGCAGTAAGTAAACAAGCAGTACAGAAGTTTGATACAGAAAGATTTAGTCTCAGGAAGCCAAATGAGCTGGAGGTTAGAAAACAATATCAGATTAATATCTCAAACAGGTTTGCAACTTAGGAGAACTTTAGTGATAGTCTAGGTATGTACAAATTGAAGCACCATAAACCATGGCTTGATGAAGAATGGAACAAAAAGAAGGCATATCTGAAAACTAAAATTGATGAGGTTGAAACTAACAGTAAAATAAAAATATCATAGACTTGCATAGGGACATCAATGGTTTTAAGAGGGGTTACCAGCCTAGAACTAATATTAGTACAGGATGAGAAGTGTGATTTGGTTACAGACTCCCACAGCATTTTGGCTAGGCAGAGGAGCCATTTCTATCAGCTGTTCAATGTACATGGGATGAGTGATGTTAGGCACAGAGAAATACACACAGCAGAACCACTAGTTCCTGAGGCGAGTGCCCATGAGGTTGAGATGGGTATTGGAAAGCTAAGAAGACACGAATCACTAGGTGTTGATCAATCCCAGCAGAATTGATTAAAGCTGGGTGTAGAACAATTTGTTCTGAGATCCATAAACTTATTAATTTGATTTGGAATAAGGAGGAATTGCCTGAGGAATGGAAGGAGTCGATCACTGTACCTGTTTATAAGAAGGGCAATAAAACACATCGTAGTGCTTACAGAGGCATATCACTTTTGTCAACTGTGTACAAAATTTTATCCTACATCTTGCTGTCAAGGATAACTGCATATGCAGATGAAATTATTGGGTATCATCAATGTTGATTTTGATGCAACAGATCAACTACTGATCACATATTCTTCATTTGTCAAATACTTGAGAAAAAAATGGGAATCCAACAAAGCAGTGCAAGAGCTATTTATAGACTTCATGAAGGCTTGTGATTCAGTTGGGAAGAAGGTCTTGTATAATATTTTAATTGAGTTTGGTATCCCCATGAAACTGGTAAGGTTAATAAAAATGTGTCTGAATGAAACCTATAGCAGAGTCTGGGTAGGCAACTTTTTTCTGCCTTGTTTCTTATTAAGAATGGTTTGAAACAAGGGGATCCTTTATTCACAATTGCTTTTCAACTTTGCTTTAGAGTACACCATTATGAAGGCTCAGGTAAACCAGGGTGGCGTGAAATTAAATGGTACATACCAGCTTCTGGTTTATGCTGATGATGTTAATATTTTGGGTGGATGTGTACATACTATAGAGGAAAACACAGAATCTTTAGTAGTTGCTAGTAGAGAGATTGGTGTAGAAGTGAATGCTGATAAAACTAAGTATGTGTTCATTTCTCGAGATCAGAATGCAGGATGAAGTCACAATATAAAGATTGGTAATAGCTTCTCAGAAATGGTGGAGAAGTTAAAATATTTGGGAACAACCTTAATATATCCAAATTCTATTCAGGAAGAAATGAAGAGCAGATTGAAGTCAGGGAATGCTTGCTGTCATTCAGTGCAGAATCTCTTGTCTTCCAGTTTGCTATCCAAAAATTTAAAGATAATATTTACGGGACTATAATTTTGCCTGTTGTTTTGTATGGGTGTGAAACTTGGTCGCTGACATTGAGGAAGGAACCTAGGCTGAGGTTTTGAGAATAGGGTGTTGAGAAATGTATTTGGGCCTAAGAGGGATGAGGTGACAGGGAAATGGAGAATACTGTGTAATGAGGAGCTTAATGATCTGTACTCCTCACCCAATATTGTTGGCGTGATCAAATCAAGAAGAATGAGGTGGGTGGGGCATGTAGGTTGTATGGGTGAGAGTAGAGATGTATGCAGGGTTTTGGTGGGGAAACCTGCGGAATAGAGATTACTTGGAAGACCCAGGCATAGATTGAAGGATAATATTAAGATGGATCTTCAAGAAGTTGGATGTGAGGGCATGGGCTGGATTGATCTGGCTGAGGCTATAGACAGGTGACAGGCACTTGTGAATGTGGTAATGAACATTCAGGTTCTATAAATTGCTGGGAATTTCTTGACTAGCTGATAACTGACTAGCCTCTCAAGAAAGACTCTGCTCCATGGATTAAGTAAGTATGCAAGTAAGTAAGAACTAGTCGTCATGTGTACATAGGGTTAGATCTAAAAAGTATTACTTATCTTGTATATATTAAAACATTCACATACAGCTCCATAAAACAGACACAATTGATATACTTAATAAAATGATGCATAAGGGTAAAGGTATAGTTCACCCTAGAACAGGCCATGAAGGCCCAGAAGGTGAGTAGAGGTATAGCTTCACTGTTTCTTTAACCTTGGCACTAGATAGGGATGTGTGGTCAACACCACACCCATGCTCGCAGGAAAGACCAGGTACCCATTGTATAGGAGGCTGGGTGGGCCCCAGGGCCAGTCTGGATGGGTGCAGAAAATGTTGTCGCCACTGGGATTTGATCCCCGGATCATCCAGCCTGTAGTGAGTGGTTATACTGACTACACTATCCCAGCCCGCAATAAAATAATGCGTATGCCAAAGCATGTATAGAATCAACAACAATCAAAATGTAGTAATAAATACTAATGTATATACAATTATATTTTTAGTCATGGTGTCTGTTAACAAAGTAGGAGAGTGGGATACTGATCCACTTCGTGAAGTATGCGGTTTTCGGAATGGTGTTTGCTAAGGATTCAGATCTTGTGGGATGTGATAATGTTCCATTCGGTGAGTGGAACCACTCATCCAAATAACACTGTCACATCCCAGAACACCTGAATTCTTATCTACTCTGTTTCATCTTTGTGGAACTTGTGAGAGTTTATCCATTAATAAATATTACATACGAGTAATTTGCCTTTCCTTCCAGACATTACCCGATCAGCAGCATTGCTACTTCATGACTGAGAGCAAAAATCTGGAGGGAATCTTGGTTTCAAATATCCCGTTCTCACATCCAGCTCATGTTCCACAGATCCTTGTATTGTTGCGACAGCAGGCTTTGTTTAATGTTCTTGTCTCAAGTTGTATCAGGTCAGCCAGCAAACATGGTATGTTCTGTTTTATTTTTTTGTTTCAGTATGATTGTTAGTGTTGTTGATACTGTCATTATTACTGTCTTCATAGTTATGATTCTGACAAGAATTAGTTTTCTGTAAGTATGTTTATGTATATTTATGTTTATTTACCATTAGTTCCATCTCAGAGGGGAGTAGTGATGCGATGAATTAGTTGTGGTACACTCTGTGATCCACCACATCACCATTTCCCATGGTACCTTAATCCCCTCCATGTACCCTCCTCCATTACCAATTTTACACCCTGCCTGTTGCTTTACTGTTATTCTGCAAGTTCTTTGATCAACAGTTGTTCAAATTTTATCTTGGTCTGGTTGTTCAAAAATTACATTGTGGCAAAGAGGAGCCAGGGACAGAGTTCTTACTTGATGCTTAGTATGGTAACTTCTCATGTTTCATCTTGATATTATGTCATTACAATTCCATGCAAGTTTTTTGTTCTGTTTAATTGTGTCTGTGTGGCATGGGGTGGCTGGAAATAGCAGGAACAGTAAACTTGGGCTTCCTTTTATTTCAATCAGTACTGTACAACATAACTTATCTGTTTGTTATTATACTTTATTCTTTCAATAAATATTTGTCATTACTGTTATTTCTTACACTGACTCTTACATGTATGTGTTGAATGCATCCTGAGTCTGTCCTCTGTGCTTGGAGAATGCCTACTTCAATTCAGGCCAGAATCTTCTTTCTTCCCATTTTCTATCTAAAAACAGGGGAGTGGAGAAGACAACAGAATGAAGAGCTTTATGATCTGTACTCCTCACCAGATATTTTTTGGGTGATCAGTTCAAAAAGATTGAGATGGGTGGGGGCATGTGGCACATACATGCGAGAATGGGAGAACATAAAATGTTCTGATGATGAAACTTGAAGGAAATAGGCCGACTGGAAAGCCGTGTGTTAGATGGGAGGTGAAAAAAATGGGGGGGGGGGGGGCCTGATTGGAGTCATACAGCTCAGGACAGATGAAACTGGTGGACTATTTTGAACAAAGTCATGAACCTTCAGGTTTTATAAGGTGTGGGGAAGTTCTTGACTAGCCGAGGAACTCTTGACTTCCCAAAAGAACTCCATTCATGTCATTAGAGACTTACTTATTTAGTTAGTTAGTTAGAATAATCTACCACCCTACTCACACACTCATCTCTGTCCCCATAGGCAAGGGAATCCCGCACCCAAGGCCACTTGAGTCCCTCACAACCCAGCATAATTGAGGAGAAGGAAAATAAACAGACCTCCGCACGACTACAGAACTTCATACCTGCCGAGCACACCCCTACAATAGCTTTATTTGTTTTTCTGTATCTGTTTTTGCTAGAAGGCCCATATGTAGAGATCTCTACACCACGTGCACATGCATGCTTATAGTAAGATCTTAAGTTCGCGTAAGACAACCTGAAGATGGCCAGTACAGGCCAAAACATGTAGTTGTCCATTATATAGTCATTAAATACACCTCATGTGATACAGTTGTGTTTGACTACATACAGTTTTGCAAGTTTCACACACACAATGGGGATGACACACTTCCTAGATTAGTTAGTTAGTTTGTTTGTTTTTCACTTAGCCTTTAATGGCTGAATGGGGAAACACTGTCCCACTAATTTAAATGTCCTCAAATTACGAAAGGAGAAACTGTCCCACAATGCTGTGACTTTTAAAAATTTTTTTACATTTATAGATATAGGTCTTTTTCTCACACTATTTGTCTAAAAGGCTTATGTAGGTATAGAAGTTTGAAAATTAATTTTAGTTAAGATGTCTATTTACAAGGAGTAGTGTTCCTTATGAACACCCTTACAATTATTGCAGGACTCATGAATTATTTATATAAGTCTCAAAGTAGCCATTCTTGTTTTATTTTTCCTGAAAATGGCAAAAAAACTAAAGTAATACACATATAGAGGCACCTCTGGCAAGTCTCTGTTCTTTCATGAAGCCTTTTTTAAAATCCACACCCCAATCAACACTGTTATTTCATCATGAAAACACTACTGAGAAATATCACTTCAGTAATAACAGTGGCAGTATTTACTTGCATGCATGTGTGTGCTCAACTTTTCCAGTTTATTTTAATTTTTTCTTCAGAAAATGCCATTTGGTGTGATATGCCTTGAAACATGGGGTAGCGCACAACCCTATGTTGCATTCTGGACATTTAAATGTCATTCTTGTTGCTTTGTTTATTGCAGAACACACCCAGCACCCAGTTCTCTTCCTTTCCACAGGCCAATGTTTGATGTGTCTTGTATTAAGTCTGTTTATTTGGCTGATAGATAGGACTTGTCTTTTGTGCCTTGTGGTCTGAGTTCAAGGTACCCACCCCATCTCTTATATTAGATCTGTCACCATTGTCAGTTTGAAAGGTTGATGTGATAATTTTGAACCACAAGAGGCGAGAATGAAAACACTGTTGAGAATAGTAAATTCCAGAAGGTGTAAAAAATGGCTTATTTGTCTATTTCTAGGGCTGTCTGCTAATGCAGTAAAGGTTTCTCATGTAGTCATATTTGTCTACATACTCGATGCGTCTATTATAGTCTCTTACTGTGGCTGGCTTCAGAGATTTTCCATTCTCATCACAGAAATTATCCATTGCTGGTGGAGAAAGCATGTTTGTCAGTATGTTTACATGTGTTTTGTCCTACTACTCCATGGCTGTCAGGTTATCCTTAACCTTTAGGCACCGGGATTTAAATCCCCCCCCTGCAGTGCCACTGTGCTGAAGTTTTTAGAGCGGAGTTTTAATTTGCAACGCTTACTACTAGAAAAAATATCATATCGTATGGACTTTTCCTCCAAATGTAAGAAAATAAAATTTCGCAGTGTGTTTATGAATTGAACAATTTGGTAAAAAATATTCATCTACATTTGTAATAAATTTAGGCCTCCCTATTGCGTGCAGTATAGAAAATGTAGCGTAAATATTTTATTACTCACATAATTCTGGCTGCTGCAGAGGTTCCGTGGCACCTTGGGTCGTTCTTCAGTCACTACACAACGTACACACACACACACACACACACACACACTAGTTGTAAAGCAGTTTACAAATTTGTTTTTGTGTGGTAATTGGCAAAACATGGCACCACGCACAGACCCACATC
>Ga0123354_10004711_pt1 | contig 19450 bp, 23 predicted proteins | sample TergutLab28metaG_2_FD_97872 | JGI IMG/M metagenome (GOLD analysis project Ga0123354, IMG submission 97872) | Labiotermes labralis P4 segment gut microbial communities from Petit-Saut dam, French Guiana - Lab288 P4 | ecosystem: Host-associated > Arthropoda: Insects > Digestive system > Gut ...
AATTTCACAATATATGCATGCTATGAAGATGGCCCTCTGATACTGCAACATGTCATAAACCAAGCAACAATACTGCAACTGTAAAACTGGCTTATATACACACGGTTATCAGTCTTTGACTGAAATATACCGTGCCATAAAATACTCAAATACCACTTAACTAATATTCGCACATTCAGGGGATACTGAGATGTAAATGTGGAATTGTTAATTGGAAATATGTAACAGTGGGAGTTGGGGGTTATAATTTGATATGGCAGACGTGCTGTTTGTGGTCAGGGGTTACTGAGAAGTAAATGTGGAATTGTTAATTCGAAATATGTAACAGTAGGACTGGAGATGTTATATTTTGATATGGCAGATGTGGTGTGTGTGGTTAGGGGATAATGAGATGTAAATGTGGAATTGTTAATTGGAAATGTGTAACAGTGGGAGTTGGGAGGTTATAATTTGATATGGCAGTTGTGGTGTGTGTGGTCAGGGGATACTGAGATGTAAATGTGTAATTGTTAATTGTAAATATGTAACAGTGGGAGTTGGGGGTTATAATTTGATATGGCAGACGTGGTGTGTGTTTTCAGGGGATACTGAGATGTAAATGTGGAATTGTTAATTGTAAATATGTAACAGTGGGAGTTGGGGGTTATAATTTGATATGGCAGACGTGGTGTGTGTTTTCAGGGGATACTGAAATGTAAATGTGGAATTGTTAATTGGAAATATGTAACAGTGGGAGTTTGAAGGTTAAAATTTGATATGCCATATATGGTGTGTGGGGTCAGGGGATTCTGAAATGTGTAGTAACCGGTGAGGTATAGTCAACATTATTAAAAGGTTTTGGCTTTCGACTTGTTTTCCAAGGTAAGTCATCAGGGTTGCAGCCGCAGTCCAGCTTGTTATCGTGGCCCCTCCGTTGCCCTCCCTACGCCCCGGGACGTGAAGAGGTACGTACAAGAAAGTAAGTCCAGTCAGTTGGGCATGAAGGTCCTAAATACAGTCCCGGCACTACTCTTGCTTTAGATGCACATTATTAAAAAGGATTGGCTTTCGACTTCTGTTCCATTGTATGATGTCAGCGTGGCAGCCGCCATTCAGGTTGGTATGGTGGTTCATCCGTGCCCTCCCTACGCCCAGGCCCATGCAGCGTTCCGTGCAAGAAGGTCCGAAGTACAGTCCCGCCACTACTCTATCTTTAGTCTACATTATTAAAAAGATACGACTTTCGACTTATTAGTGTGGCAGCCGCCGTCCAGTTTGGTATTGCAGTCCCTCCGTTGCCGTTTCTACGCCCTAGCCCGGCCGAGGCCCCCCCGTGCAAGAAGGTCGTAAGTGCCGCCAGGTGTTTAAGTAGGCAAGGGATGTGGATAGTGCAGGAAGGTCCTAAGTACAGTCCATGCACTACTCCTTCTTTAGCTGCGCCCCGTGCGGCCGTGAGGATTGGTTTCGACCTCCCGCTTAGCCTGGTGATGAAGTTCCTGCGTCGCCACCCCTACGTCAAGCCGAGACCTATCGTCGGACAGACAGGTAGCTGTGTCATCATGTTGGGGAAAATGGCTGCCCTGAGGGTGGCGAAAAGTGTGAATTAAACTTAAGTCTGTCATGTTTCAAAATTGAGAGGCAGCGCGCTAGGTTTAAATGAAACGTAGTTTTAAATTCGACCATTTTCCAATATGGCGGGTGACAGTTTGCCGCCGTGCGAATAGGTACACCTGTGGGGAAGGAGGGAGGGGATTGGTACATAGCTAACAGTAACTGAGGCCCAGCCCTGAACGTAGACATTGGGAGCAAGAGAAGCGTAAACGTAGGATTAGTTGCCGCCGTGCGGATTGGTACATTGCCTCCGTAGGGATGGTTACCGTGACGTACCGCGCGCGCGCGCAACGTATGTGGTGAGGAGAAGGGCATAGTGTCTAATGCGTGATGGAAGGAGATAAGGTATTTCTGACATCGTCAGAATTGTTAGTAAAAATGGATGAAACCAAATTTGAATGCATGATAAGTTCGGATGTTGACGTCATAGACCTATGAAAATATAGAAAATTAAAAATGTCCCAAAAAATGTCATGTCATATTTCGCGCCCGCCTAGGTGAAAAACCTTGGTATATATATGTCAAGAAGCGCAAGGCAAGTGTGTTGGTCACCCTTGTGCTCAGCACGTGAATACTCCCAGTGAAATGCTTATGTAAGTGAATTTTATCATGCGCTCACATGTGAGAACTTAAACGCATCGTTAAGCACGCGTCCAGGAACATGACTAGCTGATGCTTACTTGTTACTCGGGGAAGTACCGAAAGCTATAAGTTGGCGGTCTTACGTGTCTATGTACGGGAGGTCTAGTATTGCATGTAAGAAAGCGTTAACATACGAGTATACGAATTAAATATACGTAAGTCTATATTTTGAGAAGGCGATATATGATTACCTAGGCTTCGCGCCTGTATGGACATGTCATATGACAAGAAGTGTGGTGTGGTTGTTTTCTGTATAATCGCTACCGGAACCTAGAATGTCGGTGCTTGCTGCAACGTGAATTTGTAAAGACGTAGCTCTGCATCTCGAAGTTGTGAAAGGCGTGACTCCGTGCAGTTGGGTAAGTGCATTACGTTAACTCTAAATACGCAGCTATTGGTTTATGCAAGGCAACAGTGCGTAATTAATGTAACGAACTGCACTTATAGAACGTAGCCCTTGTGTGTGTGTGTGTGTGTTTGTGTGTGTGTGTGTGTGTGTGTGAGTGTGTGTTTGTGTGTGTGAAGCTGCTGCAGGGCGTGGCATCCAGAAAGACACGTAAGTGAAGTTCTACGCGAATTCACTGAATACGTTATTTAACGAGTTGAATGAAAGTCACGCTTTTATATTCATGTTGCAACACTGTCATCAAGAATGTACCAAGCGATAGTGTGATCAGAAGTTGGCATACATCTGTGTTGTATTCTTGATGCCAGGTTTGGAAACAAAAGCATAACGGTGTGACAGAGAATTACTGTACATCTCCATCTAGGTTTAACATATCAGTTCCGGGTATCGCGGTATTTGCTGCTGCTGCTGCTGTGGGGAAGGAGTGAGCCTGCATAACGACGGAGGTGCTGTAGAGAGAGAGAGAGGGCAATAGCGAGCGGCAACAAGTGCCTTACGCCGAGGGAAAATACAGGTTAGCCAAGTGTTTTATGAATGTCAAACTGTATACACACGAAATAAAAAACACAACAAACACAGCTAGATAATGTTTATTCAATATTAAAAATGGGTATTACACAAATGATACAAGTTCCTTGTACATGTGAGGATAATTTAATATGTGTAATGGCAGTAGGCATAGGTTCCACATACACCACCGAAGTTAAAGATATCGACACATATGATAATAAGTCTGGGAAAGCAAGTACGTAATCGCGCAATTGTTGATGAATGATATTAAACATTCGAGCAAGATAGTGCAGATCCAGCGGCGTCAGACATATGTATTTAGTGCCGAGATACAGTCTGGTCAAACCGCGGCGACCTCTCGGCATACCTAACCGAAAGCTACCACTTTCGCACTTGATGATCGGTTTCTCCTAGTCCCCCTCTTTGCACATCGTAGGTAGACACCGCGCCAGCGTGTAGACCTGCTCGTCCGTGAGAATTATGGACTTCGATCCACAGCTCGGTATGACACCGAATTCCACCAGAGGGAGAGAGTCCCGAGCCAGGGAGAATCCGACAGACACGTATTTGGTCTTGTTCGCATTTATGAAAAATAGGCGCCTAGGCAGCACTCTTTGGAGATCAAATGCGGGATTGGCAGACCAGTAGGTACAGATATCACTGTAGGCGGACGAAGAGGCGTTAGGCAACTGCTGCTCCTCCTGGACAGTGGGTAGTTTCCCCCTCCTCCGCTTGGCAGCAGCAGCGGCAGCAACGTCGGTAGTCGACCGTTTATTGGTAGTAGACGTCATCGCAGCAGGAAGTAGAGTGATGGGAAGGGCGGCGTGACTGTCCGGTTTATAATGCTGCAACAAAATCGGCAGTATGACGTGTCATGTCAGCAGGACATTGGAAATAATCCTTCTTCTGCAGATAGTACATTAACCAATGGTAGAGAGGATGCGCGGTTTTGTTTGCGCAAGCAAATTTGGGAAACTAGTGACATTGCAATGTACACCAGCGTTTGTGATTAAAAGAGACGGATGGGGGCACTCGAAATCCTCTAGGTTATGGATCGGCCGTCCCTTCAGTCCTGCGAGGAATGTATATTTACAGACGCCGTAGGCGTAGAGGTGTTCGAAACCGGCTACGGCTTCGGTAATGACCGTGTTTAATTCTTTTTATTCGATATGTCCGTCGGCCCAATTTAGGCCGTTCTCTGACGAGCCATGATCCGCCTTCTTGTAGAGGATCTTGAAAAGGAACGTCTCGAACGCAGCGGCGTTGGCCACGCACAGTTCCTTGACGACCGTCTCGTTCTGCCGCCCCCGCAAAAACTCGTAATCAATCACGACTTCCCTCCCTCCTCCGGTCATCCTAGATTACGATTAATTAGAATCGGAAAAGTACCTACCTGTTTATAGGCAGCGGCGGCAGCATTGACCCCAGCCGCCACGTGACATCTGGGCCCCGAATTCGGTTGTGAACAATCGCTCCACCTGTCGGTCTACGTTGTTGCAAACATAGAATTGCGAGATGAATTGTTTCGTGGTGTAGCCCCGATCCACGTTCAGGACGAATAGACAACAGTACTTGCTGCAGACATCAGTCGTCAGATCTTGCAGCTGTCGCCTGTTATAATCCCAGGTCGTGCAGTTGCGTTTAATGAATGCCCAGATTGAGGGTACGAGCGGTACGATGCCATATGGATCAAAGTAGTAGGCACTGGAATATTTGGATCGGAAGTGCACGGCTAGCCAGTGTGAACCACCTACTTTGTGGGGATCGGCATTGATGATGACGGTGGAGGTTCGCGTGATCGAATGTGATAGGAGATTGGAGGGGAAAACGTCGAGGAATGAGCCGACGTCACGCAGTGTACACAGTATTTGCACGGTGTCCATTAGAAGTCGGTCGTCACGGTACGAGCAAAATCTATGAGGATGAATTGTCGAATTCTAGGTACAACAGGCACGTGATCGCCTCGGGCAATGGCTTATTCAATTTCAATACGATTCTGATATTGCCGTTTTCGGGGTGGGACGTATGACCCTCCGACGATCCCCTATCAAGTGTGAGATCGATGAGTAAAATGAAATAGCCGTTTATATACATATCGTGTGTTATCTGCAGTCCCGTGTTCGAGTAATGTATGCCGGACGCCTCGAAAATAGTCCTGGAACCCATGACGGAAGTCTTTTCGTGCTCCATTCCCAGAGTTAGGCCCTCGTTAGGGAACTGTTTACCGTTCGCAAACAACGAAAAATCACTGATATCATATTGCTGAAATTTGTACGGGTTGCTGTCCAGTGAAACGGAAAAATCGGAATTCTTAACCAGAATGAACAATACACGTTTCGGGATGGGACCAAGGGCGGTGTTGTCGATTGACATTAATTTTCATCCGGCCGAGAATGTGAACGTCTTGAGTTCGACTCTCGTCACGTTATATCGCGCGAGACTCCCCTTGCTCAGTGTCGAATTCTGAGCCAGCAATATGGCGCGGTTCGCCCTGACTCGCCTAACAAGTAGTTGGGGGTCCAAAAATTTGAAAACGGTTTTCGAATCGACACTTTAGTTCATCAGATAGAAGTTCGGTCGAGCTTTCGTCAATCTGATCTGCAACCTGACACCCGGCTCTAAGTATAGGGGCACGATACATACGTCACTATGTAATCGACCGAAGAGATGGACTTCCCTACTCGCGCTAAGTCTGTGAAAACGAGTGATGAAAACCAGGTTCGTCGTGGCGGTCAGATTCTCGGCCGAGGGTTCGCTAGGCTGCATGTTGCCCTCTCTAAATACCAGTACGCGTTCGAGAGATGTGTGGCTGCAGATCATTAGAGTTTCGAGATAGGAGAGGTAATGATAATGCTCGCTCTCTTGCAAGATGGTGATGTCATTGAAAGTGACGTTACATTGACTGAAGAGGGAGTGGAGGAAATTATTTGTCGCGACCGTGAGGTCCGTAAAGGCCACAAACTTTTCCGAGACCGAAATCAATTTACCTCGGACATAGAGTTTGATATCTAGATCAATGTACGTATCGTTATCGGCAGACAAAAAATTCCAGATCGTTTTGATCTACGGGGGCGATGCGGTTGTACGCTGTCTCTATCATCCTGAGCACAGAGTCTGTATAGGTCTGTGCGCAAAAATGTCAAACTAGCTACTAACTGACGCTATCCCCGCGGCAGACATGCTGTTGTCGGCTGCTGAAGATTGACTGAAGTAAAACTAGGAAAAGAAGTCATTTTTTATTATTTTTCTTGCACGCTTGATCTTTTGAGGTTTTGGCCCCCTGGGGCCCCACTTCTTACCTCCCGTCTCTAGGGCGCGTTTGCATTCCCGACCTCTCAATTTGCTAATCAAATTTTGGGCGGATTCAGTCACGTGTTTGTATACGATGTCTCCAGCACTCACGTCGTCGCGTTCCGCGATAGCATACAGGATCTTGCCACCGGTACGCAACGTTTCGCGGCCCACTGCTTTGGCCCCACTCCATAGGAGTGGGCGAATCCAACGGAAGAGACTGCCGAAAAAAATTGCCGATCCCGTGTCCTCGCTGAAGGTAGAGCGGGGCGGAGTAGACGGGACAGATCCCCGGGGTGGTAAGTCCACGTCCAGCCTGATTTAGGTAGTTCACTTCTAATTGATGCATCGTTATAAATGTCCTAGTAGAGATGCCGACGCCCGTTTTATGTACATTATTACAACTTGTAATTCTTACGAAAATGAAGCACCACTTTTGTGTGCGTTGTGCTGTCCTCGAAGGGGATGTTCAACCCCTCGGTCGTCAGGAACTCGATTCGAATGTCCTGAAATCTCCTCTGCTCGATAGGCACATAATACACGTTTCGAATATCGTGCTGACATGATGATGATGGAAAGATGAATGTCGGCATGCAGCGGTCGGTGCTGTCGCCTCAAATTGCGGTGATATCAGGTTACAGTATATTAGGGCGGGGCCGTCGTCTATGGGCGGCGTGGAGGAACACGAAATTTCACAGACCCCCACTTCCCAGTTGGAGATCGAACTCAGGCCGACGGGCTGAGCCACTTTTACCGTGAAATCGGCGTGCGTATTCTGTTCGTAGATGTCTCGTGAAGCGTTGCTGAACAGAGTGACATAAAAATGAATCTGCATCGCCATATTGTGTAGATAATCTTCACGTTAGCTGCACGCAACCAAGAGTCGCCGTCGTGACTGTAACCTCGCCAGCGGACGAGATATTCATGAATGCATCGTCTAACTCTCTTGTCCAGTATTTTATCTTTCTTATAAGAGGTCCGGTCAGTTATTCGTACGGGGGTCAGTTCTTCGCGATAAAACTGGCCCTCTATAAGCGTGCCGTTTAAATCCTCGAGCTCGCTAACAACTCGCGGCCTCCTCTCGATTACTTCCCCAACCCTCAAAATCTCGGTGCTAAAATTCTGTTCGGCAGCCTTGGCAAATCGCATCTTCTCCTTGCTAATGCGCACGTGCTGCCCTACCCGAAACGTCGCATTTTTCGCGACGCGAACACGCCCCTGTCTTCGGGCCTCCTTCCGCTTCCATACCGCATGCACGTCCGAATCGGTGACTCGCGAGGGCGCCATGCCAGTCGTCGAGTGAAACGTGTCATTGTAGGCCTAGACAAATTTAGGCAGAACATTGATATATCTGTAGGTATTTTTATGGGTAAAATATTTGAACAATCTATCGCGAATCGTGCGATGCACGCGTTCCAAGACCGCACATTTCAGGTCGGGGTTTCGGCACACCTGAAACTGGATGCCCACACACTCGTCCCGTAACATGTCCTGAAAATGTTTATTTAGAAATTCCTTGCCCTTATCAGTGCTTACACATATGGGACGTCGTTTCGAAAATTAGGGTCATCGAATATGGACCGAAACGCCGAGGAGACGGAAGGCCCCCTCTTTGTACTTACAGGGATCATATGTAGACATTTCTAAAATAAATCTATAAATGATAGAATATATCTGTAATTATATTTTGAGTAGGTCTGTACATCTAACAGATCGCATTCCAACACGTCCATCACGTTAGTCACTCCATAGGGATTACGTGCGAAACGCTTCCTCACCGGTCTATGAAGCGTATAGGCATCCTGTTTCTCTAATCACGCTCTGATGGCGTCGACAGACTTCTTCGTCGGTTTACCTTTCTTCTTCACCGCCACCGTAGTCGCGGACAGAAGCTTCTGTTGTGCCCAGAAGGCCGACGGTCTGGCGGGGTAATAATATAATCTGCTAGTAGTAGAAACAGACATTATTTTTAATACTTTATCCACTTACGTCGTAACGCGGATTCGACACCCCGTCCCTTCGGTTTCGCAAAAAGGGGCGCAATAACATCGCGAAATTTATTTCCTCGTGTTATGTTAACGTCATCGCAGACTGACATCTGTTCAAATGAGCATTAGTTATTATCTCAATATATTCTTATACATCCTTAGATCAGACTTGTTAACAAATTCTGTATTCAAGTTCTTACGCGTCAATAGTTCCCACAGCCCCCCGTCCCTCTCAATGCGGTCCCCTTAATTGTGAAATTATCATCTTGATCTATAAACACAGGGGAATTACCTATCATCAATAGCTTGCCATTCTTACGGATACAGTATTGTGTATCGAGAAAGCGTCTGCTCCTCGGGGGTCTAGCTACGGTTCCGACATTTTTCTCCGCCGTCTGTGCCCCTTAGTCCTCCCCCGTGACGTCATCGTCATCATCACCGATTCCAGCAATAAATCCTTGTTTAGGGGTATCGTGTAACATCTCTTTCGATGTCGAAGGAATTATCGAGGGGGCCGCGTCTTCTTTATTTTTTCTGTAGAGGCGTTTTCGCCTCAACTTTAGGGACTATCAACTGTTTTGCTATCTCTGGCTCTGAGGAAGGAGAGGGCTCCCTGTTAGAATTTGCGGTGTCGGGCATTACTCCTCTTAGAAAATCAGAGATAGCCTTTGTCTGCGTCTTTCGTCTGATATCGGCCTCGCGAATCTTATGAAGCATTTTAACCCACACTTCATACGGATGGTATTTTGGTTTTTTAAGTCTGCTACTGCTCTACTACGTTTCTTCCGCTCACGATGCGAGGAGCAGCGGCTTTTTGTCACTATTATGGTACTGGTCGGCCGGGACGAGGTACATCTTACGTAACATCACGCACGCTTGGAAATGAGGCTGGCGATCGTTGACAGAATGGCGTCCAGTAGGGGCAGCAGAAACCCCACGCGCTGAACTATGAGTCGCTTCTTACCCGAGAGTGACATGTGCCTATCGGCGACCTTGCAAAGCGCGGCCTTGTGTTTTTGCAGCTTGCGCGTGTTACAACCTGACAATTTTATATTACCGTTCAGGACGTTTAACACACACTCGCTTATACAATTCACGAGTTCCTTGTTACAGTTGGTTATTAGGGCTTTACGTAATCTCGGTTCGGCCATCTTGAGCACGTGAAGGGCGTGATAATTCGATCTCACACGCTTCAAGCCTATAGCGGAGTAGACAACTGGAGGGTACTCTTTCGAGAATATGTTGTTTTGAAACCGCAGAACGTCATTCGTGTCTTGTGTCAGATCCAAGATTAGGTAACCGTGGGGTCATTGTGTCGCATCCAGATAGGTGTTTTACAGCCGAAGATCATCTTCGGGATGCACATGTTGGGCCAGGTACACAAACTGCTACTTATGTCTGATGTTCTTCAACGTGACCAGACAATAGGCATTCAGTAAAATATCTCTACACTGTCGGGCTTCATAAAACAGATTTTGTGTAATCAAAACGACGCTGATATTTCTGTGATGGCTGCCTCTCGTAAACAAGTCACACAAGTGCTTAGAATAGAAGTATTTCAACGTCTAGAATCACGAGGCATGATTTATCACCATCACCACCGAAATTCTCCGGTACGCCCTCGTGATATGTGGTTTTCGCAGGCCACTGCTGACGCGCCGGAACGGCGGTCTTCTCGCTGTAACACCAGATTTTACCTCCGCCGAATTCGCGTTCGGTGCAAATAGCGTCAAGTTTCAGTAGAGGCCGTAAGCAAAATGACGTTTTGCCCGAAACGTCCGGTAGGCTCACTCTCCACGAGAACGGATACTTGAATTTAAGATCATCGTCACTCATGGATGGTCACGTTATGGCACGAACCACTCCACGGAAGTATTGTCACCTAATAGCCGTCACTTCAAAAAGGAGATTCTGTAGAATTTATCTTCGGTTTCGTTGACTATAGATACGGTTCCGCCCCCTTCCTCTTGGGTTTAATTTTCTTGTCTGTGCGTACGTTCACAACGGTCTGTTCATCCCCCTTGTTCCCTCTCAAAATCATGTCCCTGATTACTTCGAAATTTACCATTCGCGAGGCGTTGTAATTCATGGTTATGCCCCTCAATTTACACACATTTTTTTCTCGACCGCCCCGGTCTGCACTCTGTACGCGTAGTTCTTTGGCCCACCACTCACAAACTCCGTTATCGTTTCTGAGGGGCGCAACTCGGAGGTCATGTCCCCCAAATTGTCCCCCGTTTAGATCAGTTGGGGTTCGTCCCTCGGCTGAATGTATATCACCGAGTCCGTTTCACAATACATCTTGTTCTCTTGCAGCAGGTCGAAATAACGATAAAGATGTATGCCTCCCCGCTGTTACGTAAGCACCTATTACCTCGTTCGTATGACGCAGTCTAGGCACGTCTTCCTCTGCACGATACTTCCACGAAATCCAGACTACGTCATAGCTGGCAAACACGAGGTTCATCACCTCGACGCCGGGCGTGGCCAGGAATCCATACAGTTCTTTCGGTTCCGTGATTATTTTGGTCATTTCCGATTGTACAGCTCCGTCAATTTCCGCCACATGGAGTTGAGACAGTTTGGCCAGACCCCGTTTGGCAGCGTTATACCTGATCGCTTCCGTCTCTAGTCTTATCCCTTCAATCTGCCAAAACGATTCCACATACCGCTCGTCGTCTTCGGGACTGTGGACCCCGCCGGGATAACCGCTACCCTCCGCTTTCAGGAACAAAAACGTGTTTATATAGTCGACGAAAAGTCCGCCCTCGGCTGTTTCGGGATTGTACTGGGTCACCTGATACGCGAACACCTCATATATCTCGAGTATCCGGTACCCCTTTTCAACGGCGAACCTCACCACGTCCATTACCCACGTACCGTTGAGGGCACTATCCTAATCTCGGGTATGCACACATTCTGCACTGGAGATGAGGACGTATGTTTTACACAGGTAAAACATGAGTTTATTATTACATCTGAAAGGGAGGACGGGGTGATACAGCGTCTCTGGTGGAACGATCGAACATTTGATCAGGCCATCCATACGTATGCACGCTTCTATATCCTTACACGCATCTCCTACGTGAATGACTCGATGACCCACGGGGAATTTGAAATACTTGCATATGTAAGGATATAGGCTTATGACGTCCAAATATTGAATGGCCTCATTCTCCCGTGCCTTATGGTGTAGATGCATGGCCCAGGTTCGACCCCTGTAGAGCGCATCACGAGTACGCAACGGAATCTGTTGCACTATGGGATGCGCGAGCAGTTCGGGCCTCCCTGCATCTTCAAACTCACATTCCCATTGGACCTTGACCAGGTATCCCGCTCGCGTTATCTGCTCGTGACATAACATCGTTCTCTCACAGCGTTCCCCTAGCGTATCGCAAATCAGGGTGGTGACGTCACAGAACGGCTGGCACGTATGGCCGTGAAAATGGCAACCAAAGAACTCATAGACTGCGTGTCTCGGGGCAATAACCATCTACACTAAAGCGGGGCATTTCCGACAGCCTGTTCTCGCGACCGTTGCGACCGAGCAGTATCTTCACACCGTCAGTCTCTTCCATATGAAGCAGCCACATCAATGCCTTCTTACTATAATTGTTATTACACGTGTACCCTCCGGTCGGTATGAGTCCTATAGTGTCAGGCTGCAGGAATCGTTTACGCAAAACCTTATTGCATGCCGACACGATCGATATTGACTCGAGAAATACTTCTATATTCCCTATCTGCATAAACTTTCGCGTAAATATTCGGCACGCCTCTCTTAGGACTGTGACGTTATGGCAGTATTTTCAAACACGCGCCTGTTGTCGAAAATAGGCTCCACTGATTTCTGGCTCTCGTCGTACCACACGAGAAACTCCTGCCTCTCCTTCTCGCCCATCTCATTCACACCGTAATATGAGACGTCGGGGATGGGACCTATGTAGTCTAGGTTTTCCTCCGTTTTGAAATAGTGGGGGTACCACGATTTGGAGGCCGTTAGTAAGAATGCCACGTTCAGCTTACGCAGAGTGCACGGGAGGAAGGACACGCTATCCAAAAAGACGAGGTGCTCCATTTTCCTACACATTACTTTAAGCCCTTTCAAAATCAGTTCGGGTTTCCGTTTTAGTAGGATCGCCCTATTCACGATGAAATGAAGGTCAAACGCCTTGGTGTCGTGCACTATAGCGACGATCTTTTTGGCCCAGGGGCGTGGTTCGGTTAGATATGAAAGCAGCTCCCCGACAGGATCTTGCCAGAACGAGTGCTTTCTCTTACCACATCGCACGCAGTCTCGCTGTACGTCTTCCACGTCCTCGAAACTCGAACAGAACTGCTGCACGCAGACGAGATTAGGTATGTGTAACCTAGCCTCGGCCGTGTGCTAGGTATTTTGGGTGGTGTCAAAACCATAAAAGACGTATAGTGCTTTATCACCTGCGGGGGCAACGCGTCCTTCAGGTGTCTCATGTAACACAGGTGATCCACGTCTTTGTTCTGCTTACAGTAATCGCAGAATCGCTTGTTACATTCGTGATTTCCGTGCGTCACGATCCATCCGCTCGTCGCGCAACATCGCTTTCGTTCGCACACGGAACGTTTCTGTTTAGTGCTGTGTTTGTGGTTCGCGAAACATATGTGACTTCTCAAATGCCTGTTGCATTCGGCACATGGGAATTCGAACGTTGGAGAACGCGCACGGAGGGCTTGCCATGCAATCGCTACACGTCTGGTCGCAGGTTGCGTGACGTCAGTAGTAAATGCTTTGTTGCACACTTTAAACACGTACCTTCTAGCCATGGCACAATAATGTTTATAATAACGTGATAATATCGTTCGACATCATCATAGAGTATATTAAGTCTTTTGGCGGAGTCTACCTGCACTTCAATCATGTTGTTTTCACAGTTCAGACCATGGTAGACAACTATCTTATACTCCCGAAAGTGTTCCTGGAAACGGACTAGTTCAGGGATCCCCGCACCGTTAGGCAGATCGATTCCGGTCGTCTCGAGTTGGGTTTCGACCACGTGACGTATCTACCGGTCTTTACGAAAGTCATCGTAATTGGGATCTTTATCTCCCTTCGGAATCGCTGTTACCAAAATGTGAGCTAAACACTTCTGCTCTGTCTTCACCTCCACGATACTTCTCTTGAGGTGCGCCATTACGGAGAGCGGTCTACCCCTGCACTTAATTGCATGTTTACCAAAACCGATGGGTATTTTGACGGGATGCACGGTTACGACTAACGTGTCAAGGGCATTGAATCTAGAATTCGACTGGGAGACTTGTTCAAAGACGCTCCATTTAACGTCTGCGGAAAACTGATCTTTCCGTCTAAAACTGATTACGATAGGCTTGTCAGTTTGGTTTACTTGATTTTGAAAAGTCATCCCCACCATATCACAATCGTCTACATCGCGTAACGCATGCTCAATGAGATCGTTCACACTGGCTAGGAAATGTGCTACGGGATTCGTATTATGTGAAGGAGGTATTAAAAGCACGGTAAACTGCCTTCCTACGGCATTGTACCGCCTGTACTGTCTCGTATTCGCGTCCACTATCTCGAATCTGCGAGCCATGATTTTTTTGTCTCTCTCTTTCTCAACAATAAGATACACAACTAGTTCAGTTTGTCACATACAATCCCTTATATCACTCACCACAACTGTAGTCAGAATAGTACTTACGGTTCCCAGCCTAAGGAGTCCACCACACTATTGCTGCCACGTACAAGCGTCCTCCTATTTATCTGCTAGCGGATACTGGCGTCATTCTCTTGTCTCTTTCAGTGTTGCGGCTCCACACGACACGTGTACCACGAAACGTCACGTAGATACATAAGGTAGTTATTATTTATATATACTTACGTCGTGCAATTATTTCTGCTTTAAGAGCATACACTACATGCAACATACATTTTTTTCCTTCCACACAAAGGATGTATATCGCAAAGCGATTCGAAGAGGCCACATCCAGAACTTCGGTCAATATCAGCTCGTTAGTGATGAATAAGTTGTATCCCATTGTCCGCGCTAAACGAATGAACACTAAATTTGGTTCTACAGTCTTGCTATCAATTAGGGACTCTGATGAAAATATTGTTCAGATATTTCTACGGAAACGATACAGTGATGTCGTTTCCGATGACGATATGGAAAATATTAATTCCAAAGCATTCTACCTAAATCTTGTATATAAGGGCATTTGCGATACCTCCAAATCGAACTTTTTGGCGATAGATAATTAATCTCTATCTTATACCCACTTGTGTGTTGGACACGCGATATGCGAAAGTAAATGATTTCACAATGACGGCGTAATTCCTTCCGAACGCTACTGACCATCAACATAAGCGACGTTATGCGCTAGACTTGATGAGGCTATTGCGACGTTGTGTGACGAACAAGATAATTGTTGGTGTGATTTCTGTAATAGGCCGTTATTCAAAATACGAGACCGTTTGTTCTTTTACCTTACACAAGGGTGATTTGATGTGATCATTCACTGTCTTTCTGCTTCATGTGATGTATGTATGTATGTATATACATTAAAAGATACCTGATGTGTTTTTTCTATTATTTACAAATGGTTTAGGGACTTGCAAATGCTAATCTTATTCGATCCCCTCAAATTGTCCCTTACATTAGCTTTCCTTACGTTCTCCAGCGCGAGCGTAAGAGAAAATGCGCTTACCTCAGCTCCTCTCAGATAGCGAGTCGCGACATATTGCCTGAGCATGCAGCTTACGTCATGCGAGGGACACGCAGGGGTGACCATCTTTCATACTCCACATACTTCCACACCTACAAGAGTATCCAGATGGACCCTCGAGCGTAGGAGACATCCACTTCCCCAACCTCACGAAGACGCAATACCGCCTTGCACTCATTACTTCGCCTCTCCCTCTCTCTCCACGAGAGGCGGGAATTTTTTATCGTTAGGTTTCATTCAAAACTTTTGCGCGCTGACCGCCATAATTTGTCATGGCCGACTTTAAATTAAACCTACCGCGCTGCCCCCCCCCCCCCATTTTGGGGGAACATGGGCCCACGACTTAGGTTCAATTCAAACTTCGCGCTCCCCTCAGGGCAGCCATTTTCTACACAGGGGGCCGACACCAATCCTCACGGACGCACGGGCGTAGCTAAAGAAGGAGTAGTGCATGGAATGTATTTAGGACCTTCCTGCACTATCCACATCCCTTGCCTACTTAAACACCTGGCGGGACTTACGACCTTCTTGCACGGGGGGCTCGGACAGGTCAGGGCGTAGGGAGGGCAACGGAGGGACCGCAATACCAAACTGGACGGCGGCTTCCACCCTAATACGTCGAAAGCCGATTCTTTTTAATAATGTAGACTAAAGATAGATTAGTGGCTGGACTGTACTTCGGACATTCTTGCACGGAACCTTGCACGGGCCGGGGCGTAGGGAGGGCACGGAGGAACCGCCATACCAAACTGAACGGCGGCTGCCACCCTCATATCATACCTTGGAAACAAGTCGAAAGCCAATCCTTTTTAATAATGTGCATCTAAAGCAAGAGTAGTGCCGGGACTGTACTTAGGACCTTCTTGCCAAACTGGCTGGACTTACGACCTTCTTGCATCGACCTCTGCACGTCCCTGGGCTAAGGGAGGGCAACGGAGGGACCGCGGTACCAGGCTGGACGGCGGCTGCCACCCTGATGACGTACCTTGGAAAACAAGTCGAAAGCCGGTCCTTTTTAATAATGTGGACTATACCTCACCGGTTACTACTGAGATGTAATTGTGGAATTGTTAATCGGAAATATGTAACTGTGGGAGTTGGAAGGTTATAATTTGATATGGCGGATGTGGTGTGTGTGGTCAGGGGATACTGAGATGTAAATGTGGAATTGATAATCAGAAATATGCAACAGTGGGAGATGTGGGGTTTTCATTGGGTATGGCAGATGTGGTGTGTGTGGTCAGGGCATATTGAGATGTAAATGTAGAATTGTTAATTGGAAATATGTAACAGTGGGAGTTGGGGGGGTTATAATTTGATATAGCAGATGTGGTGTGTGTGTTCAGGGGATATTATAATGTAAATGTGGAATTGTTAATTGTAAATATGTAACAGTGGCCGTTGGAAGGTTATAATTTGATATGGCAGATGTGGTGTGTGTGGTCAGGGGATACTGAGATGTAAATGTGGAATTGTTAATTGGAAATATGTAACAAGGGAATGGGGAGGTTGCAATTTGTAATTAATGCATTTTAATGTAACAAAGCACTCGTAAATTAATAAGGTGATGAAATTTAATCAAATATTTTAATCACACTGTATCGAATTATGTAGTCAAATGTCACTTAGAGTATAGTTTATTTCTACACATCAAAACTGCTTTAATGCTGAAAGAGTCACACTCCCACTGTACACATATAACGCTACGTTCCGACATTAAGCACGCCACCTCCTGTTAAGCCACACCACAGTAAGCTTACTGCATTAATTCAAATTTCCTTCTACATTAGCAGGCTCTTATTGCATTGTAGCTCTGATGACAGACAGTCTGCACTGCGCAGGTTATATTATATGGTACTGCAGGAGAGCAATATGAAGGCTTTCGAATAGAAAAATATGAATTTCCCACCCTTTTAAGCAGAAAGAAATTCACATCCTCAATTACAGTCTTATGGAGGCCCAATGCTAGCCACACTGGAGGATTCGGCAGTGAACACAAAGGCACTAAATTCAGGACCAATATATATTAATAGTCCTGTTTGCTTTGTTATTTAATCTGCCACGTCGCAGATAGGGTCTTCACAGTGACTGTGGCCACTGTTTGCTGTTTTGTTACAAACAGTTCAGGTGGGCGGCTATTTTTAGTAAAAAATTTCAAATTTGAAACTGATATAATTAATACAGTAAACGTTAATAACAGTACAGTACTGTAGACAGTTAAAGTGGCTGTAAAGCTGACAGTTGCTTAGCATGACAGTGGAAAACTGAATTGGAAAGTTGAGACAGACAGCAGGATTTTCGGGCTTTCCCTCAGGAAACAGGTAGGATAATGTCATCGAAAACTTCCATATCTATTTCTTCCGATTGATGACGAACGTGCAGTTGCTTTTCTATTCTGTAATAGTCTCTGTGGTGTAAACAGCTTTAGAACAGAGGCTGAACATGACGGCTGTTGCTTGTTCATACAATCAGAATGGAAATTCCAGTGAAATTAAGCACGTGTCAGTCGGTACGATATTAACATTTTGACAGTTGGACATACAGAGCAGCAGCTTAAGCAGGTCAGCAGCATTGTACCGGACTGCTTATAGCGGTACATTATATAGCATATTATATATATGTTGACAGGTCTGCAGAGGTGCAGTGAAGATAATGCTGTGACTGCGAACATTATGCAACAATTTTGGACTAAAAAGCAGCACCTGGGATGTAACAATGGCTACGGTTTAATGGCAGTTGATATTCACTGTAGGATCTTGGGTACAGCACTGTGGTGAAATAGCAGGAGTGACTGGCTGCTGCATCGTTTTGACGTGAGGCTGTACGAGGACTGGGGACGTTCATTATCACTGCAGAGCGGCGTTAAGGAGCAGAGTGACAGTGGCCATAAGGAGCACTGAACATTGTAGAGTGACAGTGACTAGAAGTTGCACTGTACAGTTCAGAGTGACAGTGACCATTAGGAGCACTAGAAATTCAGACAGAGTGTCAGCGTGGAAATAGTGACCAGTTAGAGATTAATGCAAAACTGTTTAGTTTACAAGCAAATGTAGAAATTTCATACAAACAAAATTAGTAACGTTTAAAACATTTTAAGGAAGACTGCTCAAAATGATACCACTTCAGATGGTCGTAATTACATGTGGAGTAGCTTTTCTCATTGGCCTACTAATGAAAAGTAAAATCAATATAAATGTTACCGTGAATATTCAAAATCCAAACATGAACGTTACAGTCGGTAACGGAAACAAATCTTTAGTGGTGACTGAACTGTGTAATAAAGCAAAGAATAATGACAAGTTGAAAAGCAGTACTTCACAGGTGGAATATTCCCCTCAGAAAAAGAGGCATTAGCGTCATATACCTCTCAGCCAGTTGCAGCCAATCCCAATGATATGTCGGTATTCCACAGGAAGTCAAATGTACGTGTGACTGGCCAACAAACAGCCTCAACTGTTCTGCCGCCTTTCTCAGGAAAATTAAGAGGAGACAAAGAGCTGAAATGGAGCAACGATGATTTTAAACAATCAATCGAGCGGTGCTATGCAAACAAACAATTTCCCGCAATTGATCAACCGTAAGCAGTGCCCCCTTACACCAGCTTGCCCAGTTTGCCTCCATGACATACCGTGACTGCACACATGGAGAACCAACACCTCCTGACAGCTGGCAGTTGCTAACGACAGCATCTCATTTTGGGGAAGGTAACGGCTACTTTGGAACAGCCTACTGGCACCCGGAACATCAGCAAGTGGTGATTGCTCATCGAGGGACTGATATTAAGAATTTTGATGCTTTTGTGACAGATGTTAAAAGTGTTGTATTTAACAACTACGTTGATCAAATGAGTTCCGCCAGCACATTTGCTAATAGGGTGGTCGCAGTTCTGCAACAAATAGAGCAAGAAAAGAAGGTCAATTTCGAACTATTTTTCACCGATCACTCTTTAGGGGGTTGGCTGGCGCAAATCACTGCCTTTACCACTGAGTACCTTGAAGAGATTGGAGGTACATTTCTTAATTAACTGGAAAAAGAAAACGAAAAACTTATATGCAGCATTGTGCAAGGCAATTGTGGGATAAAAATTATTGGCTGTATGAGGGACAACATGGATTCAGACCGGGATTTTCGTGTGAAAGTCAAGTAATCTCGGTTTGTCAGGACATTGCGGACTCAATGGATAACGGAGACGAGATTGACGCTGTTATAGTTGATTTTTCGAAAGCGTTTGATTTAGTCCCACATGGTCGGCTACTAACTAAAATTGCAAACTCGGGCGTGGACAATAGGGTAATAGGCT
>Ga0123354_10004714_pt1 | contig 19444 bp, 10 predicted proteins | sample TergutLab28metaG_2_FD_97872 | JGI IMG/M metagenome (GOLD analysis project Ga0123354, IMG submission 97872) | Labiotermes labralis P4 segment gut microbial communities from Petit-Saut dam, French Guiana - Lab288 P4 | ecosystem: Host-associated > Arthropoda: Insects > Digestive system > Gut ...
ATCCCCCCCCCCCCCCCCCCCGTGCCTTCGTGACCTGGACAGCGACAGCTTTATCTGTCTTACGTTGGTGTCAATCCTTGTGTATCTAAATCCATTTATCAGCACCGTCTCGTCATCGACATTTAATTTTAATATTAAGATTGTTGTCTTCTCAAACTGACACAGTATAATCTGGTAGACGTATATCCTAATACTGTGACGATCAGGGAGCAGAATCGTTTGAGAAGTCTACAAACTTCTACCAGACTACAAGGCGTCACATGCCAGAAGATAGCAACATTCATGGTCACCGCCTTGTGAACCTCGAATTTCACAATTTGAATATTATTTTCGAAGTAGCATCATTACAGCAAACTAAAAATGAAAACAAAGACTTCTGAGCCTTACTCACTTAAGACAGAGAATGCAGAACTGCATGGGTCGACATACCAAACGGACATATTTATTGTCACAGCAGAACACGCAGGAGTTTGAATTCCGTGTGCACTGCTATTCAGGTCTCGGCCAGTGGTAGCACTGCACTTAATCTCAGTTCTTACCACATGACAGGACCACAGGTTGTGTCAAGACCCTAATAGCTACTTCTACTGTTCAAGACACAATCAACGTGTGTGTGTAGGTAGTATATACATATAAATACAAATATTTGTTTATTTCTATTTCAGTCCGTGAACAAGACGAAAAATATTCCTACTAGAAAATGTGCCTATTTAGTTGCCTTTCCTATTGTTCTCAACCGAACTGCGACTTTCAGAAGAGAATCCACAAACTTATGTGACCAGTGAAACATCTAAGATAAATCTCAGACTCACAATATACATGTAAATACTGCAGTATATTAGATTGCATATTTTAAAGATGATCCATTACAACTCTTCCACAGAGCAAAAAGGGAATTACGAACTAATGCTAGAAATGTCGTCCTCATGCAGCCAGAATTAAAGGGCACCCGCTCAATGGATATATCCCTATAGGCTCTCTGGACACGGATGGAATTTTTTATCAGATTCATGAACAGGGAACTCGCAGTGCAAAGCATATTTTCATTACCTTACGTCGTCAGAACTTGTTACTTGTATCTAAAATAATCAACGCTCTCAGACAATATCAAATAAACGTAAGACATAATGCATAAACTACAACTGCCCTGAGGATCAGCCGACTGCACCACTCCTTACACTACCTTACCACGACACAGCACCTAACGTTCTGTCTGCGCAGCTCGTTGATTCTGCGACTCAACCGTCAGAGTTCGCAGTATCTACTTTTTGTTCCACTTCCAATAATTTTTATAACTTTACATAACCAAAAATCACCACTCCCCTTGCACAACCTTCCGCCTTACTGAGGTTTTGACTGCTCAATGTGGCCACACGGTCTAAGGCGTGACAAGGGATTAAGAGTTCGAATCCCACTGGATGTATGAATGTGTTTCTTGTGAGTGTTGTGTGTTGTCAAGTAGGAGTCTCTGCGTCGGGCTGATCATTCGTCCAGAGGAGTCCTACCGACTGTGGTGTGTCTGAGTGTGATCGTGAAGCCTTGGCCGACTATGGGATGTTGCACCATGGGAAAAAATATATGGGAATGAATTAATTGATGTCTATTCGTACTATCTACCTAACCTAACCTAACCTAACCTAACCTATACCTATCCATCCATCAGTAATTGAAGTTATGATACAAAGTCCTAATTAGCGTCCAGTATATAGTTCACCACCTGGGAGGAAAAATAGGCGATAGGTCGCGTTCTAAGGATATTTAATTACTTATTTTACGAATGAAGCGTTTTTCTTTGCAGCTTCAAATCTGACGACGAGTACCTCTTGAAAGTAAAGACTTAAAAAAAGTGATATTAGAGCAGTTCATAGTACACTATTTGACCGTTAATATTTCATAATACGTTAGCCCTCATTTTCTTGTGGATGCGTGTCTGACAGTCACCAATTAAGACCAGCATACCGAGTGACAAATCTATTTAGCACGCTAACACTTCACAGTATAGCAATTAGTACACGTACAGTCCGAGGTAAGGATCGGAAACTCAGCATTTCCCTCATATAGTGTGTTCATGAATTTAATCACAATCAACTGCCATAACTTTCCTACACAGCATCACAATTGAGTCGCAGCTTTCAACGTCCAAGTCAATAAAATCCCTCATAAAGCAACACAATACATATAAATCAACAAAAACATATATATTTATTTATTTATTTTGGCGTTTTAAAGTTACGTATTTTTAAATACCCGAGGAGGGTATGCCCGACCGAAACATGTAGCACATATTGACGAAACCAGCAAAAACTGTGGTGTGGCTGACGGCAGTACGTTGTCAATATTTGATACATCGAAACACAACGGAAAAAAAAACTCTACAAAAATTACAAAAACTAAAGTGTTTAGTGCGAGGTACGAATTGAATGTTTTAATGTGTATTTAAAATCACTCTTGACGTCAAAGTTTTCAGTGACATTCTAGTCACGATTCCATATCCGACCGGGGATACACATTCTTGTTCATACAAGCATGGAGGGTCCAAAATAGTGCAGAATGTTACTACGTACTCTCAGGTCGCGAGAGTTCGGTATCCTCTAAATCGCTCATCTCCGGCTACTGCAGACTGGATACAAAACACTGTTCCCTTAAGGTATTCAAGTATCATTATGAGTTGGTGTTCAGTGAGGGTCGGCATTTCAGCCTCAAAAGAGAGAAAGTGAGATACAAATGTCACGACTGACGCTCAATGTTTGGGCCATTACAGAATAAATGAATGCAAAAAAAAAAAAAGTACGAAACGTGCGTATACTGCAAACAATTTTGTCCTTTGGCACTGTTACTGTGTCTAGATTGCAAGTTCACGAATGCTAAAATCTTACAGAATTCGTAAATTTTAAACTCATAGTTCCGTGCATCGTAATTCAATGTTAATAAAAATCCAACCGGATGCAACAGTATGCAGATATTTATTTATTGCAAAGTCACTCTACATGTTTCGGGTGTCACAGCACCCATCATCAGAAGTAATAAAAACTGTAACCGCAGCCTCCGGTACAGGTCATAAAACTGGTACAGCTACTTCCCTCCAACGTGGCCTGATCGGGAAGTTGGAGGGAAGTAGCTGTACCAGTATTATGACCTGTACCGGAGGCTGCGGTTACAGTTTTTATTACTCCTGATGATGGATGTTGCGACACCCGAAACAAGAGTGACTTTGCAATAAATAAATATCTGCATACTGTTGCATCTGGTTGGATTTTTATTAACATAGAATTCGTAAAATTGGCGATGTTCAGCAAAACCTCTGTCAAATACGTTTTAAATGCGCCTTTCCAATTTATACATAAGAAATATGTCTGGATCACTGAAACAACATGTACGTTTAGTTATCTTCGCACGTGTTCTGAAGACACGGCATAATTTCATCTGAATTCAGCAACATTTTTTATCGAGACTCACGCCAGGATCCTGCCAGACAGGAGACATTTGAATCAGCGTAACTTCGTATCTCATTTGCGAAGAAAGTTAATGTAAAGTGTACGACTAACACACAGGTATCGGAACACAAACACCCATGCTTCACAGCTAGTATCATTTAACTCTTCTCTACTATACGTTATGCATTAATTGATGACCGTCGACTTTCACCTACAGTTGTCAACATTTGCCAATTTCGCATGTCACGAAGAAAGAATGGAAGGGGATGCGAAACCAGAAACTATAAAACCTGTTCAGCAAACAAGCACAGGCTTGATTTGACCGGCGGTAACCTACCATAGCTGACATTCCCGTTACAAAATATAAATTTTACGTCACTGGTTAAAGTGGGCGTAAAAAAAAAGTCATTCCACCCAATGCAAAGACACTATTGTCGGTGTTTCCATTTCTTCGCTCAAACATCTTATTGTTAATAAAAACAAAACAGAGATTACTAAAATATTGGTCCGGAAATTAATCATGTAGGATGATGAAAGACTATGGTTGAGAGGTTTGGCCTTCTGCTTCAGTAATAATAGTCATTAGGCATCTCACTTGATTAGTTTCCTTGCAGGTTCTGCCGCATCCACATAATTCTAGATCAGCCGCACCGGCTACATCGGTCGACTCATGTCTTCGGCCTGTAACCTTCTTTAGCATTACATTCAGTCCCTTCTTGCGGTCACAACCAGCCTACAATCTACTCCGAAAAGAAAACTGCGCAAAAGTTCTTGAGACATTCCCATTTTAATTTCTGGCTCAAATGTCAAAGTGTTGCTGGTCATAACGTATACTTGGTTCGAATATCGCGCAGGTCGTCGAAAACCCTTATGGAATTCTCCGCCTTTTATTTCGTCCAGCATGATAAATTTTATATTCTTTCTCTACCACATCTTTCCCAGGCCAGAGTCAAAATTCAGAATAGGCTAAATAAACTTCTGAATTGATGCAGCGTCCTTACGGAAGTCTAAGACACAACTATAATTGATTCTTGTTGTTTAAAAATGCTCTTTGAATTACAGATGTTACACAGTGTCCAATGAGATGGAAATGAATGTTAAGCAGAGAAGAGATTGGAGCAGTTTTTGTGCACTGATTCAGCACAGAGAAGGAGACAGTAGAGAATTCTGAGACAATTAGGATGGTCGGCCTAAAGACCGAGATATGAACGGAGGATCCGCCAGATATAAAGCAGGAACTCGACTGCGACTTTTAATTTTCTACGTGGTGTTCTTGCAGCCCTCCGTCATTAAGCAAGGTTATGAATGAGCGAAGTGATTTTGTGTGCGGGCCAAGATAGCTCAGTCGGTATAGCGACTCGTTATGGGCTGGACAGCCCAGGGATCGAATTCCGGTGGGGTGAGATCTTCCGTATCCGTCCAGACCGGCCTTGGGACCCACCCGGCCTCCTGCACAATGGGTTTCGGTGTCTTTCCCGGGGGTAAAGTGGCAAGGGGGTAGCGTAGACCACACAACACTATCTAGCCGATGCAAATTTCGGACCACTTCATCAGAAAAATCAGCTTCAGGTCCTGCAACCAACGAAACCAACCTACGGTCAAATCTGACAAATGTTTTCACATTTTACGGGAACACAATCCGCAGTTGTACTGTGCGGACCACCCACTTAGGAACGACAGTGTCCTCATTAAGTTCGCACTGATACGATCAATTCCTAAATGGTAGACAACTAAACCTGTTTGCTATTTCTCAATATGTCCAATAAATAATATAACTGACACGTGCATATTTTCATCATTCTAAATTATTATGAATGAATTATTGGTTTAAAATCAACTCAACTTTATCGGTTACTCCCGTCTGTCAACATGCAATAAATCAGACTAATAATTAATAACAGAACTGCAAGTGAATCTAAGACAAATGTAAATAGTGGCATTTCATGAAGATCGCACGGAGTGGTCGCCACAGCCTCGTCTGTATGTGGCATGTCACAACGAGATGGGCATCACGTAGAAGAGAATTCGAACTGCCCACCTCGCCTCTCACACCCATACTGACACATTTGGTTTATCAGTAAAATCTCAGGCTCGAATGCGGTTCAAGTCCCACAGCCAGTTGTATTCAGTATCTCCGTGTAAGCACCAGGATAGATCGTTTGAGTTTGGCAGGAAGGTCATATAACATTCTTCTCTATATATCAAGCATTACAATCATAAATTTATAGTACAACTTCTCTAAGTCTCGAAGTAAGTGCCCCTGACAAAGAAATATAGACCAAAATAAATTTCCGTGTGCATAAACACAAACATGTATGTAAAGAGTACACAAACATATCGGATTTCTTAACATGAGCCATTCCGCAGTGTTTCAATTAATACTGAAGAGTTGGCCAGTCAAAACACAACAGTTTATTAATGTTCCTACTTAGACGTGGCGACTAGTTTCGACTTTAAAAGACATTTTCAGGTCATTTATGAACCACATTAGTTACTTTACGTTACGTTACGTCGCAGTGCACAAATTTGGGATCCCAAAAATATTTACATGAATAGAATATTATAGAAGAAATGGAGTTGTATAATAAAACACAGTAGAAAGAGCGATAAAGATTAAAAACAGGTAACAGTGGTACTGTAAGTAATAAAAGGTGTTGATAGTTGAAGAATAAAAAACCAACTAGATGTCACTTGTTATATTTATTTTACTTCTTAGATACTCAACACGTTTCGGGCATTAATATGTCCATCTTCAGGAGTTTTCGACTATGTTGTTGATCTACCACATTGGCTGTATTGTTCTTGGATTGCTATGTGTTGGAGTTAGGGTGCGGTTCGGCTAGGGTGGTATCCGGGCTGCCGGCTGAAGCCAATGTGGTAGTTCAACAACATAGTGGCAAACTCCTGAAGATGGACATATTAATGCCCGACACATGTTGAGTATCTAAGAAGTAAAGTAAATATAACAAGTGACATCTAGTTGGTTTTTTATTCTTCAACTATCACAAAGATGCACGGTCCAATAAACATCAAATAAAACGTGTATCTCAGCAAATATTAAAGGTGCGTAGTCGGAGGTCGAGTGTACAAGTAACGTAGGCATCTACCTGCGGTCAAGTTAAGGGTCGAGCATTACGTTTTGTAGTTTTCCTATGCTCCTTTGGTGGGGGTTGAGAAGGATTTCAGTGGTCTGGTTCGAAGTAAAAATTATACATACGTATTTCTATACAAGACAAGAGATAATTTTTACTTCAAACCAGACCACTGAAATCTTTCTTAACCCCCACCAAAGGAGCACAGGAAAACTACAAAACATAATGCTCGACCCTTAACTTGACCGCAGGTAGATGCCTACGTTACTTCTACACTCGACCTCCACTACCCACATTTAATATTTGCCGAGATACATTTTTTATTACTTACAGTACCACTGTTACCTGTTTTTAATCTTTATCGCTCTTTCTACTGTGTTTTATTATACAACTCCATTTCTTCTGTAATATTTCATTCATGTAAATATTTTTGGGATCCCAAATTTGTGCACTGGGACGTAACGTAACGTAACTAATGTGGTTCATAAATGGCCTGAAGATGTCTTTTTAAGTCGAAACTAGTCGCCACATCTAAGTGGGAACATTAATAAACTGTTGTGTTTTAACTGACCAACTCTTGAGTATTATATCAGATTTCATATTTATGCGCGCCGATCCCGGTGGCCGTGCGGTCTAAGGCGTGGGTATGCGGCCGCTCGCTTGCTGGGATTGCGGGTTCGAATCCCGCCGGTTGGATGTCTGTGTCTTGTGAGTATTGTGTGTTGTCAGGTAGAGGTCTCTGTGTTCGGCTGATCACTCGCCCAGAGGAGTCCAACTGGGTGTGGTGTGTCTGAGTGTGAACGTGAAGCCTCGATAATAAGGAGACCCTTGGGGCTGTCGAGACATGAGGAAAAAATATTATACATTACCCCTTGTAATATAAATGGGTAAATAAAGGTACGCATCAATGATGAAACTCCACGATTGGAAGGACAGTGAGATAACATCCGTAATAACATACACGAAAATTAGTTCCCTCGTTTTCGCATCTAAGATCAAGTGCAGAAAATATGAAACGCGCTACGTAGCGAGTGTTAAGTTGTAAGCTTATTATAACCTCCAATATATGTTTCTATACTTAAATGATGTTAGGATGTTGTAAACATTTTTCGTTTTCTCATAAAAAAACAGCCGATTGCACACGATAAGCTCATTGCGTCAATTAGGGCTACTATTCAACGTCCAGAAAAGAAGCAGTATTTTCTGTGAAGTACTTAGGCGACTGGAAACTTCACAGAACACTTTAACGAGTCTTAACTAGACTCTCAGGCAAGCAAGCAAACAGTAAACGCTGATAGGAAACATAATTCATACTTTTATTACCTCAATGTCACAAGTTTTTAACGTCTGCATGCACTCAGTGTTATAAGTTTAACCTGAAAAGTGCATTAGACCTTTGTAAAACATTTTGCATATCTAAAAATAAAGAACATATGGTGTAATGGCATGATCATTAAGAAATGCCTTACAAGTATTCCGATATAATTGGCGGGAAATACCAACAAACAGGCTTGGAAATATAGCAGCAAATGAAGGCATGCAAAGGCAACGTAATCAGATAACGTCAAACGTCATACGCCTATACAAGTCCTGGCACAGTGTTATTCATTCAGCGTGCTGCACGCACTAATGACGTGCGTCTGGGCTACAATTATAAATTAACACAAAATATGATACACAAATTAGTAATTTCCTGAACTATTTAAATCCTATAACCGATATAGGGTGTAAGTCTTTTATTAAGAGACAAAATGGTACATTTAAAGCCTAGGTCAGAACTGTTAAAAAAATTTGCTGGTTTGGTTTATGATGGGGGAGAAATTGGAGAGCGTCAGTATTACAGCTTACAGGGGAAGTGAGTTTTATGGCAGGTGTAGCAAGCTAACAATTTCGACTTTGTCAGAATCAAATGTATGGGGTAAGAAAAGGTTGGAAAAAGAAAAGGAGAAGACTGACTCTGAAAACCTTGACAGCTTTTGGGACTCTTTAAATCGTGTGGGGAAGATTTACAACGTTAGGCACGCTTCGGCTCTAAAGAAATTAGTGAGACTCGTGAAGGATTTCACTCGGGCGACAACAATGGAAGAATGTTACATAAATAGAAGCCAATGGGATTAACATATTCAAAATTCTGACTTTTGGAACTATTAGGGAGCAGCGAAACTTAACATTCGACCAATTGGGTACAGTAAGAAATTTTAAGAAGGGATGAACTTAAAACTTGCGCGTTTTAGGAAACTTAACGACAAAGGAGTCTGTTCTGTAACTCGGATGTGACAGGTTGCCCTCGCGTACCAAAGTCAACAGTGGATACCTTTTCAAGGGCCCGTTCATATGCAGCGATCTGTAAATGCTAACATCAGTAATTAAAATAAACAACATCAATAGTGACAAGTGTTAATGATATCACCGCCCGCCACTTAGATTCCTTAAGAAAAAGACATGCCTACCGATTGAATAGCCGGGTGGGTTGTAATCCCAGTGTTTCTGTAACAAGACGTTAAAAAAATTTCTACATTCTCGTCGCAGAGTGTATTTACGTGTTTTGTGTAAATCTGAGAAGAAACGGCGATTATTTTCTGATACCGCAGTAACTGACTGGCTTGTTTCAACCGCTCCGAAACGTCCAGAAATATTCTAACACCCGCTCAACCTTTTTTCAAAGGGCGCAGGGTTTCTTTCCCGACAGTACAATGGCCGAGGACAGAAGTGCAACACTCACCGCTATCTAGTGCCGACGAGAAGAATAAGCGAAGCCAGACCTCTCCTCCTTCATACGCCTTCACGGCGTTGACAGGGACAACTTTACCTTTTGACACCGTGGGTTTACCGCGCGGCAAAAACTGAATGTTTAAATACAATCAGCGTTAAACTCAATCTTCAAAATGTAAGTAATAAATTTCCAGATGGACAATTTTAATCGATTCCGGGTTCTGTGAGTCAGAGAACCGCGACATATCCGTCTGGTCCTTTATCCGAGATACGATACGACACGACATTTATTTACTGCAATTGGGTTTCAACCCGGTGACAGTGATTCTTACACTTGTACGTAAAAGGCAAGAGAACAGTAATATACATAAGGAGAAGCAATACAGATCACAGAACACACTAAACAGAAAGCAAAACATATAAAACAATAAAACATAAATAAAAAGGATAATAAAGGCGGCCGAAGTTAATGAAGCTAATCACTCATCTCCAGCTCTTTTCGAGTTCCTGAATGTGGAGATCTTTTTCCCTACACCCAACTACACTCGTGTTCAAGGTGTGGCAGGCCCTTATTTACCTTTTAAAATCGAACTTCAAAGACTGCTGCTACACAATTCTGAAATCAAAATGACAAGCACGATGCTGCAGAACCACGGTTTGTAAACTCACATACGCTAATCACGGCAGCAGCAGGTTTCTCTGAAAAGTCGGCGCATTTCCACCAGCCTACACGGGGTAACGCTCAACGACAACATGGTTATCTTCATATATACTTTTGTGATGAAGAACGCAAAACCTTATGAAATTCACAAAACCAATCAACCAACGAACAACAGAGTTACCCACATTTGAACATTTAAAAAACGAGCTGTTTGGGCCACAGAATGGCGCAGTAAAACTGTCTGAAATGGCGGGGAAAGTAACTGCCTTTAACGGAAACGTTCCACATCAGAGGGGACACTGCTGAATAAAAATTAGGATTTGAGGTCCTCCCACGACGGTAAATATTCAGATTATGGTCTTCTGTGGAGCGACGTCCTGTAGTTTTATAGCAGTATCTAATACTGAGAGCAGGCGGTGGCGCAATTGCTTGAGGCGCTACCCTACAAGCCGGAAACTCGCGGGTTCGATCTCCCGATGGTATAAGTTTTCGTTGACTTAATCCTTCCGGCCGCACTATGACCCCCGGGGGTCGACTCAGTTTTAACAGAAATTAGTACCAGGAATATTTCCTGGGGGGGAGGGGGGCGGGAGGGAGTTGGCCGGTACATGGGGCTGACAATTTTACCAACTTCATGTACCGACTGTCTTGAAAACTGGGAGCCTCAACCTCCTGGAACCCTCAGGGTCTGTCCAGGCCTGTAAAGTGATTACTGTACCTTTTAAGGCGCGTTCTCACAATTAGGAAAGGGAATCTTAGCTTCGTCATGCCTGTCTGTCCATCTGTCCATCTGCGTACGTGGAACAACTCGGCTCCCACTCGATGCATTTTCATGACATTGTACATTTCGGAAATCGGAAGGGAAAATTCGATTTACATTAACATCGGACAAGAAAAACGGGCACTTTACATGAAGACCATATCTCGCTTAGTTCTTCTTAGAATGAGAAATGCTCCACAGACATAAGCAGTAGAGGAAATCAAAACACACACTTTACGTTCAAAAACTGTTTTTTTTTCGAAAATCGAGTTAATGATATAATGTGGAAAAAATGCAGAGCCGCACAGACCAGGTGCCTGCGCATTGCATACTGGATACATAAGGCTACAGACACACACTCAGAATATGTAGTACTTATTGCTTTTCCACAGAAACAACGAGTACACGAAAGCGCATCAATGTAACATACGTACATTGCCTAACGTATAATCTACCATGCAACAGGACGTCAGACCGCCTAATACTGCAAACTTAAATTAAACTTATTTGCATTCTGGGATAAAATTTGAAGTGCTTAAGAAATGCCAAGTTGGGAACAGTTTCCTGCGTGCATGAAATGGACTGAGAATTAACACAGGGAACCTACAGGGCAACTTCTCGTACGGCAGATTGCTCATACTCCGGTCTGAAGAGAGAACCAGACCCTCCTTTCTTATGCCATATATACTCGTTCATTTTCCATGCTAAAGCAAATATCGGAAAACGTTAATGAATGCACTTCGTGAGCTAGGAATGGTCTAGAATCCTACAAATGTAATCCAACGTAGAACGGCACATAGCTTAGAGCGTCACAAAACATTAGGGTTTCATTATAGCACACATAATATCGTAAGGTTATCGAAATATCAGTACCATTTTAGCAACCAATCGTGGAGCGTTCATTTGGGTTTATGTTCATTCAAATAGAAGCATAGATTCTCCATTTAAGTTAGAGCAAGCGCGGCTAAAAATGTAGAGTGACCATCGATCATGTTCAAAACGGATAAAAAGAAGTACGTCTACATTAAAACATCAGCCTTCTTCCTTCTTTACCCCTTCCTTTTGTGTGTGTGTGTGAAATACATTTTAATATCCACACAATATAGTTACAACATATTCAAATACAGGCCTAAATTTTTACATATCTCTATATCTATGTACACCAAAACACACACACAAATCAAACAGCTGAACTTCTGTCGCTAACCTGTGTTCATGTAGCAAATACTGTAATAGTCACGGACGCCTGCACGATCTGCTACAAATCAGTCAAGAGATATCTGTTGCGGTCGGTATTGCAGCCTCGACCTTCGCGATGAAGTTTCCTTTGGGTAGATGCACCACTTACACATTATCAACGTAACTTTCAAGACATTTTCCAATTAAAAACGTACGTATTCAGTACAGTGCGATTTAGTAAATGTTCCCTTTGCAGTTCCAAAGAGATTTAGACTAGTACCCCACTAAAACTACTCCTGTAGAAATGAATTGCAAAACCAATAGACTATTATCTCTGTCTGTCTGTCTCTCTCTCCTCCCCCCCTCTGCGCGCGTGTTATTGCTAATTGGACACTGTCGGTTACAGATGCATGAATACGAAGCACTGGTGGAGTGGTATAACCGGCGGTAATTCGAAATATTCGGAGAAAAATCTGTCTGTGTGCCACTTTGTCTAACATAAATCCTACACGAAACGACTCGAAATCGAACCCTGGCCTCCGTGGAGACAAGCCGATGACTAACCGTCTGAGCTATGGCGCGGCCGTCTATGCCGTAAGGACGATAACGAAATTGGAACACAAACAAACATGGAAGAGTCAATCTTGACCCTATTACAAGACACTGAGTCAATGTCAGAAATAACGGTGAAGACAGGCCTATGTGCTGACAATTAGCGCTCTCAGTGTACGTAAAATGTTCCTTCCATTACAAATGAATGAGATAAGGCTCTAAACAGTGGCGTAATAAGGACAGGCCTACTATCTTGCCACTAAAGACATTAAGTAAAATCAGGGAGGGAAAAAACAGTACTGATAGTTTTTCGAATAACATACTAGTGTCTGCAGAATACAAGACAGTCACTTTCCTGTTCTAATCAGGACAACAGCGAAGGCGTTTACATTCAAGACTTTGTATCGAACGGTCCACTCACTTCTTAATTCTTCAATGTTTCTGCTTCAGTTCCAGAGGTTACAGTCTGTCAAATAAGAATAGATACGTGTTTGTGAAGCATATTGCAAACAGCAGAGAACTAATTTTTATCGTTATTTGTTTCATTAAGGACGATTTACGAGTAATGTAACGTAGACAGACTGGATAAATATGGAAGGCTAGTTGTAAATGATACGAAAGTTGTGGCACCCTACTGCACTGTACAGGTATGCGCCGCATAATGACATATCGGTCAACGACGGACCGCATATACGACGGAGGTCCCATAATATTACATATATAATATAAGATTATAATATTATAATACCATTGTGTTAGATTTGCCTACAATATTCAGTACAGTAGCATGCTGTACAGGTTTGTAGCCAGGAGCAATACGTTATACCGCATGGTCTAGGTGTGCAGTAGGCTACAGCGTCTAGGTTTGTGGAAATACGCTTTCGCAAAAGACGAAATCGCCTAACGACGCATTTCTCGGAACGTCTCCCCGTCGTTAAGCGACGCATATCTGTACTCGAGAATAGGCTCAGGGAAACTAGAAAGTAACCGAGAAAGTACAGCAGGTTCCCGGCAAACACTCGGTGCGGTGACCACCATCACACGACAACCGCTAGCCACTACATAGCAACATCTCTTATAACACTTCTAAATGTTGAATATTTCGTTAAGTACGCACGTGGACTACATTTATGTTTAGAGAAGGGCCGGTTCGAGGTTTATGAACACAAATTTTGTTTTCAGAACACCAAAAGATGAGTAGACCTACAAATATACACATAAATTCGCCCTAATTTTTAACGTTTATTTGATGTGATGCCACTTCCTAAAGAAAGATGTCCCTGCAGGCAAGAGAAGTCCACAAACGAACTGGTAAAGTTATATTAACCTTTTAATGCTTACCAGTTAATTTATGTACCAACATGTTTAACAAATAAAAAATTCTGCATGCTGGTTACATTGTATTTATGTGTTTTGTATGGCTCTCAGAACAAACACTAACTATTGCCTTATACATATTATTTTTTATCGCTGCACCGTGCATTTTGAAATCTATGTAGTTCACACACCAACAAATGCACTATTTATTACCTTGGTTACAAGTTTTAAATTTACATTAAAATACACAATAATATCACTCTTACATGTTTCGGTCTTTAATGACCATCATCAGGGAGCTTTATCTGATGATGGTCATCAAAGACCGAAACATGTAGGAGCGATATTATTGTGTATTTTAATGTAAATTTAAAACTTGTAACCAAGTTAATAAATAGTGCATTTGTTGGTGAGTGAACTACGCAGATTTTGTCTTACATATCTTTAACAGATTGGTTTTTATAACCGAAGTGGAGTGTTTACTGCGCGGTACGGACTGAGTCCTTATATACCACAGATAAGTTTCGTCCTTAAAAAGGTTAACGAATTGTTCTGAGATAAAGAGAGTAGGCAAGTGACCGAGGTTCGTACCAGGCGCCTTCTGATGATAAGGCAGAATGTCTTCGGGCTTTCATTCAAGACTTCATTGGAATTAACATTTTAAACTCCTTGACAAATGACAGGGCACGAACATAAAGCAGACTATTCGTAGTCCCATTCGATATATCCGAGTGGGGACTAAACCTTATGGGTCTCCATCATCGCTACAAGAATGTCACAACAACTGATGGAAGAAGGGAAGTAGAAGAGATGAAAATGAAACGACGAAGCACAAAGACGAACAAACATTTCAAAACTTGCACGCCAGTACCCTAGACCAACATCCTCTTCCCACCAGTACCTCCAGCGGGAGGTGATATTTACCCGCTACTACATACGGCAAAAAACGCAATAAAAATAAACTGAGTGAATTGAAAACCGGGAGGGGGGGTTTGATCTAACAGTCCAAAACCCCACACATTTCTGACGCATGTAGACAGAAGGGATTTTGCAAAGTTTGGGGTTCTCACAGCGGTGGTGATGGAGAATCAAGTCTTCTCGGATGAGAACTGAGCTCGTCTGGGTTATTACGCAAGAATCTTTACCCCCTGAAGATGGGACCGATTATATGTCCCGAAACGTCGGTAAGAAATTACCACTACTCGCAGCGTAATAACCTAGATCAGCGCAATTCTCATCTACTTCGCGGCGGAAGCCTGAAATCACGCAAGTCTTCTCGGATGTTACGCCGTATCCACTGGTACAGTTACCGACATTTCGGAGGAACGTAATGCCTCCTAAACGTTGGGAACTACCAGACGACACGGCTTAACATCCTAGAAGACTTGAATGCCAATGTTATATTTAATGAAGTATCCACCGAACAACACTCCGCGGTGCAAACTCGTTCTTGGCAAATTAAAGTACCCATAAAATACAATCCAAAACTTCGATTACTATTCGATAGTCACAACTAGCCCATTACGTTTCGACCCTAAAGAATGATTATGAGCAGCTTCACATATACCACTTCACTGAAGGTTATATCCCAATATGTACATTCCAGTTAGTGACATTCAACACAGTCAACTTCAAAGGCTCCAAAATTTGGCTGGGAACTACTTTTTTTAACATTCTGAGCGTATCGTACGATATTTCTCTAAACCAAATGTGCAAAATAATCCATTGCTGAAGTCGCTTTTGACAGTTATCGTGTACAATGCATTTTACAGACGAGTGCGTAGGCTGAAATATTCCGCTGTTCATAAGTACTGACAGAGGATTACGTAAGAACCAAAGGGAGTATATAAATTATCACTGTAAACCTCAATGGCTGTCTTATATGTGAAGTCCCTGAATATGACCCGATACGACCGGAACACAAAGGGCTCATAACCGATGAATTTTAATTCGTATGTGATGGTTATGTGTTTAATTATACAATACCGCGGTATATGTTTGAATGTAGTAATTATTTCTTATACAATTCATAGTAACTCATTAGAAAAAGAAATGACCTCCTTGTATGGAATACGACAGTTCACCGAGTTCACAAAAGCTCGCCACTGAATCACCTACCAAGACACCACTAAGCAACAATGCGGACCTCGCAGTTAGGACACTGCATACTGTTATAGGGTTTACACTGTGATGGAGGCAGTATATTCTTCCGAAAGGTAGCTCACCATCTACCAAACCACACGGCGTCATAACAACCCAGAAGACAGCAATATGAACTAGTACCACTGTCAACACCTCCAAGCTAAGCTTTTCAGGATGCTGATGGAGGTTCACTGTTAGATACGCAACTGGTATTTCGGATATTATACATTGTCTCAGGCTGCAAGACCCACAGAGTGACGGCTCTTTTACAGCGCCAAACACAGCAGGTTCACCTCTCTACTTCCACTCTGAAGATGGAGACAGACCCCTTCACCGAAATGCTGTGGGTGTTTTAGCTTCAAACGATGGACCATGTCCATAATACCAGTCACGTATACTTCACTTTCTTTGTTTCTTCGTCTTCTTTTTCTTTTTCTTCTTCCTCTTCTTCAATGGTGCGACAGTCCCCATTAGGCCCTGGCCTCCTCAGTTACTTCGCTCCAGATATTCCTATCCTCTGCTAACTTCCTTGATCCTCTTACGTTCAACAGCAACAACGAATCCGCCCAGATTTCTTCTCATCTCAGCCGCGGTCTTCCGACAGGTCTTCTCCCATGAAATTTTCCATTCAGTATGGTTCTTTGTTTTCTAATATTATCCATTTGGACTACACGACCAGTCCATTGTAATCCTTTTAACTTAGGCTAACACATTTCACCATTTCAGGCCGCTCTAACAGTTCACACGGCTCCTCATTACGTCTTTGCCCCCACCCTAAGTTATTTTCATAGATTGTTCCGAAGAATCTTTGTAGTATTTTCCTTTCAATATTGCTAGACTTTCTTCTCACGACCAAGCCATTGTCCATGCTTAATAGATAACTTAGTACTGGTCTAATTAGGGTCTTCTATATTCGCCTATATGTTTGTTTACCTCAACCTCACTTCACTATATTCCACAGCATCGCATCCCCTTTCCAAGATACATTCCACCCTTACTCTCAAGCACAAACCCCGTATTCCCCTTGAGATGTTTCAACTATGGTTCCAGTTGCGGGTTCAATTACAGATGGGGTGACTGGAATTTTTCAATGACTTAATCTTTCCGCCCGCACTATGGCCCTGGGTTCGACTCAACGTCTAACAGAAATGAGTACCAGGGATATCTTCAGGGGGGTAGAGGCGGCCGGTGCGTACGGCTGATAAACTTACCACCTTCATGTGCCCATCGTCTAGAAATTACGCGAGAGTCAACCTCCTGGAATCCCAAGGGCCAGTGGAGGCCAGTACAGGGACAGCTGTACCTTTACCATGCATGTTACATGACCCGCGTATCTCACCTTCCACAGTTTTATCGCCTTAATTACATAAGCTGAATTGCGCTAATTGTGAAAATCTTCATTCCTGAATTTTCTCCAGCCTCCTGTTTCTTCGCCCCCTTAGGCCCAACATCCCTACTACACGTTCTGACATTGCGAACAAAGTGTTACACCCACATAAAGCAACAGCAAAATTACACGTGCGTACATTTTAACCTCTAGCTTCTTAAATAACAGACAAAATGTTACACGACTCCGAAATGGATGTTAGCAAGGACATAATCTACAACAGTTTTAACTACTGAGTCACCAAGCGGACAAGCTGAAACCCGCAGCGGGGTTCGAACTGGTAAACAAATCCTTTGACCGCTACAGACCGTAAGTGACTCAAAACACTCAGCTGACGAGGTCGGCCGGCAATGTGTGTTGCATAATTTTATGCGACTTTATTATAATGGTGTCACATAGACGTCACGTCCAATTGTATTTTGAACTGAACGCAAAAACCGGCTCCTCTCACAAAAGGAAAACAAAATGCAGACACAAGCAACAGGAGGACTTTTCTGTTTCAGCCAGCAGTTATTCAAAGACGTTGTATTAGTCCCATGTCAAAAGGCGTGCTGGTGACAAATGGATACAAGTATACTGTTTGGACGAAGGAAGGGTAGGGCAGAGAGAAAATCTGTCGTAGAACACTTGACATTTTGCAAGGTTTACCCACCCGAGTTTGTAAATTAAAATGCTGTACTGTAGTAGACAGACAGAGAGTGCCTGCCTTCTTTCAGCAGCATGCCCACTAAAACTGCAGTAATATATTTGAAAGTAATCTGCGATTTAAATTTCATAATGCAAAGGGGTCAATGTTTGGTAATTCTTAGATAAAACGCTAATTATAGGAAGTGCCTTCGTGAACTAGAATATCTGATTAAAACGTTAAGGAACGCGTTCTCTCAGACGATCGTCTCGTTTCCTAAATGGTTTATGATTTAATTAACTGCTATTCGAACCTTGTTCCCTCCTTTCTCTGTTAAGGCAGAAATGGACCGAGAGTTAATGCAGTTGTAGAAAGTGGGTGGGGAGACCAGTGCTCAGAGAGAATTCCTCGTGCAGGGAGAACCAATAGCATAACGACAACGGTCTACAATATAACATGCACAGTGACAAACATGAAGACTGCCACGACAAGTCCTTATATTCTTGCCATGGTGGTAACTCCATGGGAGTAAGTGCTTCACAAGAACCTGCATTCGTTAAACTACTGAAGAAATTCCCCGCCTTCTAACGAAAGCTAAGTTCCATTATCCTGTTGTTCAGCAAACCACGTGAGTGTACCCTATCCTGCAGCACACCAATCCATTCAACACCTACACACACCTTTCCTTTAATAAACATTTCAATACAACAATCCCATCGATTTATCCAAACATTATTCCCACAATACGCACCATATAATGATTTTAAAATGTTCTCATTAAATCAAACTATATTGCAAAGTGTTGCGGCGGCGGCCACTGCCATCATCAGGGAAAGTTCACAGTATAAGCTAAAACAGCGCATTATAAAAACCGTTGGATTACAGTTCGGTTTTATATGAACCATTTAAAATCATTACACAGTGCTTACGGTTGGAACAATTTTTTTAGGTAAATGACTCGATAAAGCTGCACGGCGTAAACAATGTGAATTTCCATCCATTTCTAGGTCCCCTAACCGGACTCTTTCCCTTAGATTTTGTATAAAAATTCTTAACATATGTTTCATCTCCCCCAGACGTGCTACATGCCTCACCCATTTCACATTCATTTTCATTAAAGCACATCAATAGCGATGCAATCAATTTAGCGTCTCTTAATACACCTGTAGATCATGAACTGAACCACCTTATACCGTGCCTTTCAACTATTACGCATACGAAATAACCATATTTATACAAATATAATTTAGCTAAGATTAATTACTTGTTTTGACCAAAGCATAATCGTCTTCAAGGAAGTTCAATAAATATGTAAATATTTTACTACACGAAATTGTTAACGCATTACTGTAGAACGCCTAAACAATGAGGTCTATTTATGTCGTACATAATCCAAGCGTTCGACAGATATGAATAATTCCACATACTTGTACTTTTGTGACGAACAAGATACACGTTATGCTACCTTCAGTGCACATTCCCCTACACGTTTCCGCTTAAATAAGCCATATTCAGCGAAAATCAATCACAACTGAAAACAGCACGTATGTTAAAAACTGTGTGTGTTTATGTTACCATGCGCA
>Ga0123354_10004715_pt1 | contig 19444 bp, 13 predicted proteins | sample TergutLab28metaG_2_FD_97872 | JGI IMG/M metagenome (GOLD analysis project Ga0123354, IMG submission 97872) | Labiotermes labralis P4 segment gut microbial communities from Petit-Saut dam, French Guiana - Lab288 P4 | ecosystem: Host-associated > Arthropoda: Insects > Digestive system > Gut ...
GTTTAATAACTGGATAAACATAACCTCTACATGACATAACATGTTTATAGTAAGTAATACACAGTAATCACACCCGAAAAATTCACACATAAATTTTACTACTATTTGCTCATATTTATAGAACTGTATTTTAGTAATTTTAGACCACTCGCTTGTTTTAGCGTAATGATACCATTGGCTGTGTAATGCAATTTTGACCTCCTGATGATGAGCACTTGTGCTCGAAACATGTAGAGGCATGAAATAAACTTATTGTAAAACAAAAATTTTGCGTATCAAGTTGGTTAATTACTGAGATGCACGGTCAGCAAAACGTCAAAAAAGTAATAAACGGTTATTTGGAAACAGTGTCACAGGTAAACTGTTAGTACATATGAGCAGTCATTGTTATTTCGACCTTACGTCTCTATTTGTTTAAAGCAGAAATGTTCAGTTTCTTGTTTTTAAATTATCGTAGTCTGCCGGCAAGTTCTGCTGGCGTTCTTCACGTTTGAAATTTGTACCTGATAAAACGTTCGGACCAAAATTTTGAATAGTCTTATCGTTTCTACATTCTCACGTCGAATGATCATGGGTCTCTAAGAGGCGAACCTCCATTCCCAGAACAGTAAATGACACAATACACAGCACTGCAGGAATAATGCAGTCCCAAGCACTCGGAGAAAGAAAATAGCCAGTGAAGTCTTCGTAATTAACCAACTTAATGCACAAATTCTTGTTTTATAATAAATTTATTATATGCCTCTACATGTTTCGAGCAGTATGTGCTCATCATCAGGACGTCAAAATTGAGAGAGGACTCTCTCAACCCCTGCACGGGACGGCCACTTACAGGTGTGATGATACCAGATGCTGTGTAATAAAATTTTTACCGCCTGGTGATAAGCACATAATGCTCGAAACATGTGGAGGCATATAATAAACTTATTATAAAACAAGAATTTGTGCATTATGTTGGTTAATTACTAAGATTATACTGAGATGCACTGTCAGCAAAACATCAAAAGTTTCCAGTGAAATGTTATGCAACTAAATCTCACATGGTCTTCCCATTTCTAGAATTCGGGCCTCTATGGTGAGTTGCAGGTGACTATCCCGTCTAGCTATGTCACAACTTCACATTTGACTTCACTTCTAACATTACTAACACACGCGCGTCCTGTGGTAACATATTCACTTACTAAGGGAATGTTGGCGTTTCCAGCGACAGGCTTAAAGCAATCTGTAAAACGTCCAGTTCGTAGTGTGCGGAATTTGCGAGACTCACGTGTTTCGGCAGAGTGTACAGAAATATCAAGAGGCAATGCACAGAACGTATTGCGAATAAAACGTGGATCTTGTTATTACACATACTGCCTAAGAAGCAGCGATGTACCAGGCTTGAAATTTTTACTAAATTACGAATTATTTAAAGAAGTACTCAGTAGAATATACATTGCCGAATATACGGACAACCAGCAAACGTTTACTTAGAAAGTGTGTCTACTGCAAGGTATTTGTCTGCACTCACTTCAACAAAACATAATACATCTTAAGACAGGACATTCAGTAACGTGACCTAGACTCGAATACCTATTCTGGAAAATGCTTGCCAAAATCCTTAATACAAAAACCAATCCGTTACGCCATATCTTTAAAGAAACATAGTTTTCTTGGTTTACATAAAATTCAATTAAAGGCACTGCTTCTCTCAATGCAATCCAATTAACCTACCAATCATTAAGCAAAATCGTTGCATTTAAAATACTGTGTCTTTAATTACACAAACATGTTCATTACCTTAGGTGTTAATTCGTTTTCTGGTATTGATAATACTGACGTTCTAAATATATGCATCAAGAGGAGTTCAGTGCAACGAACCGTGTAACAGACAATCTACGTTTCATAATTTGAATATGATCATATGCACAGCACATTAAGTGCAGCCCTCTGAAGCAAGTGTACTAATATGGAAATTCTTTTTACTATGTAACATGGAGTCATATCTCAAAAACTTGAATCTTCTTCGATAAAACATCTGTGACCACTGAAATTAAAACGAAATCACTAAATATGTCGTACCCTAAAAGCGTCGAATTAATAAACAAAAGAGCAGGTGCTGAATGTAGTTAACCCTCTGATAGACTCAAATAGTGGAACATTCATCTATGCAGTCGAAGGCCTACAAGATGTTCATGCCAGCGAATTACGGGAAAAAAGCGGACTCTGCATTTTGCTGTCTTTCCAAGAAAGCACCGTGCATTGTTGCTCTCTCTCGCCGCGATCCAAAGTTTCGAAACTTTCTTTTCCTTGTTGAGACTTAACTTTGATATGCAGCAAAATTTAGGCCCATATAAGTAATTAACTGACAGTCTGGTCAATATAATCTTCATACAATTCTGTTCTAATATCATAATTATTAAACGAATAAAACACGACATAGTTTTCTATTTATTTGGATAATGTTTATACTTTAAATACATCCTAATAAACTGTTTCTACAACATCCTAGAAAATTCGTCTGTTTAGAGAGATCGTAAGTAATTCATACAACAAAATTTATTTACACGTACTGCCTTTTAAAATTCTCGTTGCTCGCAGTTCCCTAATAAGAAATTCAAAATTATTTTTCGTACTGACACATAAAATCCCAGAAATTTACATTCGTAAATCAACCAGATATCTCAGTTCATTGCAGTTTGTCGATTCCAGAAACACTGATTTCGAAATACACGTCACACGGTAAACAGATGACACTCACACTGTAATATGAAAATAAACATAAGAAGTTGTTACGTAAGAACCAGGACGAAAAAATAACTGGGGACACAATGGCTTGCCTAAAATCCACATTCAGTATTACTTGCAATTAATCAACCATTCTGACAAACCTCCATAAAACATTTGGAGAATGATACTAAAATCATTTCTGAAAAATGAATACGGCCATTGAGATAGCTCTGTTTAAGTCCTTGTGGCTGAAACAGGTGATGTTATTCATCAGCACTCAATTATAACGCTCACCGTCAGTAGTTAAAAAGCATAAGTAAACACCTTTCTGAAATATACCAATTCTCCTTTAAAAACGCTGAACTACCTGAAACGCATTGCTTTCAAAATTAGTATTTGCATTTCACGGATGAGCGTATTTTGTGGGTTTGCTACGTATATAAGTTCATATACTACAGACTATGGCGAATAATTAACACCACAGACTATTCGCTTGCCTTCGTCTGCATTTTGCTTTAAGCACACGCGAGTGGACTTAATTATCATTATCATCATCATCATCATCATTATCATCATCGTCTCTGCTTCTCTCATTCTTTGTAATAATGGAATGCAAATATATGGAAAACAGAACTACGTACTCTCTAACATCACTTCAGCAAGTGAACTATTTAGCGCCCGCGAGCACAATTCTGTTGTGCTTTTTTAAGCTTTTCGCTTGTTTGATTGCTCCGAGCCAAAAACATTAAAGCTAAAAAGAGCTTTTATACGCTTACGTAAAAGGATTATGGAAGGAAATAAAAAAAGGATATTTTATAACAATGTGTGATTTTGTAATTACACTCTGAAACTGTCTTCCTAATTTGACACACTGAATTTTACTGCTGTGTACTTGACACGTATGCCTCTTATTAGAGGGTCCCTATTTCGATTCTCAAATATAAAATATTTCGACTCAATAACATCTTAGGTTTTTAATTATATCATCCGCAAAAAAAAAGTTAATGTGGCATTTTAAAACAAAGCTGATCATTCCCCAATACGTGTTAAGAACTTCTGATCATCACTATGTAACCGATCCAGTAACGTGGAGTTCGGTAAAAAAAAAAGAGCCCAAAAAGGGCCTACCTGGAATACCACAAGTGGTAAACTACAGAAGGTTTGGTAAATTTGCCCATTCTTTTGTGTTGTAACATCCAAATACCCCGAAAAGTGTTTCGTAAGAATTGTCATATATTACAGGTAAACAAACTTCAAAAACACACGCACATTATTTTATAGTGTAGCAAAGTGCATATATTTTAGAACAATCTCAAAGAATCCAAATTGTGTTCATGAGGAAATTAAGAATAGATTTATATCAAGGACGACAATTTGCAATTTCTTTTGAACACGATAATGAATTATCGTTTGCCTTAAATGCTGGAACGTCCCGATTAACTAAGGAAATATTAGCTGCTCAAGGAGGGCTACAATCCACGGAGTTAGTTAGTTGGGTAGGTAGTTTAAACTACTTTCTAGAAGGCAGCAAGTACTAATACCAGGGTAATTAAATCAAAGATTTTCTTCTGACAGGGAATCTTAAACGTTTTCAGAAAGGTGAGAATACTTGAAAACCCCACTGGAAATTGACCTATTTGGAGACAGAGCAACAGACGACAGAAAGTTATTAGTATGCGTCTTGGAAACCAGTTTTGGATAATGTGAGGAAAAATGGGCTAAAGGTTGTCTTGGATGTAGGTTATCATAATGTCTAAAGGAGAGAAGACGGCCTTGTTATCGCTATATGCCTGATAAAAAATCACATCTAATTTATATGCAGAACTGCAGCAGAGGAATTATCACTTAAAACACAGAAGAAAGGAACTGTCTCTGGATTACATTCTAGTTAAAAATAAATCTATCAATGCTTTTTTAGGCTCTATGTATAGTTTGGATAACTCAGTAATATTTAAGCTGTCTCCCAAATGAAAATTTTGCACTCTCCAATCTATGGAATTGCTAACTGCTATACACTGTGGATGAAATAATTTGTATCTTACAAACAGCAATATATTTTACTGTGAGACTTCGCTCTACAATGTGTGTTAAATAAACGATGGCACTATTGGTCTAGTATAAATTGTTTTTTTTTGGTACAAAGTGAAGAATTACTGGAATATTTATTTGGCCATCACCCTGTGCCACAAATTATTTATACAAGAGCATGGAAACACTTCGGTGGCCTAGATTTGAAGTTATTACTGAGAAATTTCACTATTACAAAATTATACAAGCATAAATTATGTAGTGAATACAGAGTGAAGTTCCATAGACCTAATAATAACTAAATTTTTATTTTACGTTCATGTGCAGCTGGATACCTTAGGAAACACTAAAATCACATTTCCCAGGTCTTAACGGAATTACAAAGCACTTGCTTAATTCGCCAATACCGCCAATCGCAGTCTCAGTGAAGGCTATCATTTCATAAACCTAATATGCACGTACGCTACAATTCTGCCATTTTTTTTAAGTTTTGCTGACCGTGTATTTCAGTACAATTTTGGTAATTAAACAAATTAATGCACAAATTCTTGTTTATAATAAAATTTATTATACGCCTACACATGTTTCGAGCAATGTGTGCTCATCATCAGGAGGTCAACATTGTATTATACAGCATCTGTTATCATCACACCTGTAGGTGGCCGTCCCGTGCACAGGTTGAGAGAGGACCAGTCCTCTCAGGTAGTCTCATCTTTCACATTCAAGACCTCCTTTTCTAAGACCTGCTCAGTGTAATCCTCACTCCTTGTTCTTCCACTTCTCAGCCTTCTGGGGGATTTTTCCTGGAAAATGGGCTTGCTTCTCCTGCCCTAGTTACTTATAGACGAATTTTATTTAAACTGTTCTCGTATCCTTACAGGCAGGTCCTATATTTTCATTACTATCACGGCCAAAAACAAACATACACACCGTGTTCTCAAACGGTAAGAATTCTGGCTTATGTCTTGAAAGATTCTCTGCCAACAAATAAATATTCTAAGAACTTTCGCAGTTTTCCTCCGTAAGTTACCTTTTCCTCCACAGCAATTTCCAGTACACCGAGTTAAATCCATCTTCCGTACAATAAATATCCTAAGAACTTTCGCAGTTTTCCTCCGTAAGTTACGACCTTTTCCTCCACAGCAATTTCCAGTACAACGAGTTAAATCCATCTTCCATACCAATCGGTATTCAATAAAATCTGCGTTCTCTACACCCACAATTTTTCCAGTCCCATTCCGTTGACCTTCCCTGCCACTGTAATTCTTCCTTCCTCCTGTTGGGTCACACATATCTAAAATTTGCCACGAGATCTTCGCCTTCTCAACCAAAATCTTTTATCCACTCAGTTATAAGATTTGCATTTCTACACCATTCTACTTGTTCTTGCTTTGAGACTGTCTATACTTACTTTTAGGTTACATGGCACATCTTCTACTTAGGATCAATATATATCACCTGTTTTATATCTACATAATCGGCTATATTCATCCGTTATCACGTCCATACACTTTTACGAGAAAAGGCACATTTACTTGTCTTTCTAATGCAGTTCCACCGGACATCCTGGACTATCCGACCAGCACGGACATGGTTGTGCGAGAGGGGACAAACGTGACGCTCCGTTGCGCCGCGACGGGTACACCTCAGCCCAGTATCACCTGGCGTCGAGAAGGGGGTGAAAATATTCCCTTGGGCAACGGGCAAGAAGGTAGGTGTATGTGATGCTTTTGCTTCTGTGACGCACTGCTGCGCCAAATCCCTGCACGTGGGCTTCTGCAAGGGAATATTTAGAATCTCCGAAACAATGCATTTCAGTGTCACATACACACACAGACCTGTTCCAATGTGACACTGTGTGAGACACCTAAGATATACGAGAAACAACAAATTCGTACCGAAGCTGAATTTGAAGATCTCATCGCGGCACTTGGAAGCCCGGGATATAATTGGGGTACGCTTTGCACCTCAATGAGTAACTTTGCACCATATGCATGAAAATACTTTCTAAACGTAGTGTTGACTCACAAATGAAATCACTTATTTGTTATGCAGCAAATCCTCCTCGAACACGAATTCGATTTTACGCATGAAGACAAATGCGAATAATTATTTGCTGAGCCCATAAAATTCGATTACATGCGGTCTGCTAAGCACGCTTTAATAGCATACGAAAACACCCCTGCCTTTAAAAGGCTAAAGACGCTTTACCTCTTGCGTACATATTTGCATAACCAACTTGGTTTGCTCTATTCAGCATATATATATATGAATCAGTACACACACTGAGCTGAAATGTTATCGGGCGATTCCTTTCTCTCGCGCCTCTACATAACCCCCCGCCACCCCCAATTGCCACTCCCCTTTGTTTCACCAAACTCTATGTTCTAAATTAAAATAACTACAGTACTTGGATATTTCACACAAAACCCGTCTAATGCACAAATTTATTATTCACACCATTTTATATTAACGCTTTGCCACTCCGACATGTTTCAGCCCTCAGGGAGTAAGATATATTTCAGCATCAAGGTCAACAAAACAAGTCACGCAGCTGCCGCCTAGTTGAATAAGCGCTGCTCTGTAAGCTGGAATGTTTTAACAACTTTCTTCAAACATAATAATTTATAATGCTTTTATATTTTCTACTTTATGTCTTTTATATTTTCATGTTTACTGTAACCTTACTACTAAACATGTTGTATCTGACTTCCATAATTTAAAATCTGGTAACTAATTTTATTAACTTTGCTTTTGAAATGAATCTGTCTTACTCCTTGACGATGTGCCTTTGAGGGCTGAAACATGTCGGGAGTGGCACAGTGTTAATAACGTGATGTTAATAACACATATGTGCATTAGTCGGTTTTTATGTGAAACTGCGACATTAGTGCACGGATATGAACGAGATAAAAACTACAGTGCATTTGTGACTTTGTTGTCCATTCCTTCTCACAGCCGTTTTTTCCTATATTCACCGTTCCGACGCATCCAACCCTGATATACTGAAAGCACTGTTTTCACAGGAAGCATCCCCTGCACTGAAAGATGGTTTGCTGTAATTTTCTCCACTCGAATGCATTTTTACTAACAACTATGGTCTTTAGCCAGGACTGGTGTCTTATGGTTGACATCACTTTAATCTCACAAGTAAAGTCGACTGATATAAAAATTAACAAAGCAGACAATATCTGTATTATCTAATACCGCCGCTTTCGTTTAATCAACGTCCCCACGGAAACGCACAATACGTCCCCTTATTATTGTTCTTGACTTACCAGTAGCTGCCAACAATACAAAAGTTTTCAGTGTTGCCAATTAATGTCAGCCATTGTTCCATTTGCACTGTTGCTGCACTGCAAAATATTCAAGCCTACGAAATGTTTGGAAAGCCCTAGTGTGATAAAAACAATCTAAATGGATGAAATAAACTGATTTTATTGTCATAAAGCTTCGGAAAGCGCACAATGTTTAACTGAAGAATATGTGCTATTAATTAAACCTCCTTCCAAATTCAGTAAACAATTATGTTAGTCATATATTTTATATTTTCTTAATGGTAGGTACATTGACTGTTTATCATTGACCTATGCAATCAATAAAAGTAAAACGTTAAAATTACAGTATAGATACTAAAAACATTCAAAGTAAATATGAAAGTCCTAATGATAAGAAATAATTACAAAAATAGTAATAGTAAAAAGACAAAGTCAATTTTCCATCATTTTTGTCCTGGCCTCCCAGTACCGCTCACTCTCTGTCCTATCAAGTAGTGCGGTACATGGTCCTGTGGCGGTTTCTGCCCATAGGTTCGCAGAGGCTGCATAGCATGCAGTAGGGGTCAGGGCGGATTCCAATGCGGTGAAGATGTGTACCCAAGCAATCATGCCCAACGCACAGTCGAAATTCTGCAATTGCTTTTCTTATAGGCCAGTCTCATATTTGGCTATTTCTTATTTCCACGGTTTATGGGATAGTCATATATTGAAAGTACTTATAATGTATTGAAATTACTTATAATGAAGTATGGGTTCCATTTTCCTGCACCATAAGTGTGTCAACCTAGTTCTTGGCATTTACATTCTAGAGTACGTTTCATTGCAGTTTTAGGCAATTCCTTCCTGTTACTGGCATCTCGCAAATCGATCTACTATTAAATTGTTTATTTCACTTCCGGGACTCTACTTAAATGCATAAAAACCCCCTGCCGGATATTCTAATTTATATTTTCCTCTCTTCGTATAGAAATGGGTGTAATCAAAATACGATTAATGGAAAGAAGCAGAAATACGGGGATATTAATAGAATATGCAATTGTGTTACCAACGTCATGCGAAGCAACCTGGCGTCTAAATTAGAAACATCGTCTTAAAAAGCCGACCTATACACAGCCAAACATATTGAATTCTGTCCGAGAACCTCGACAAAATAATTCATAACATTGGAGAAAACACGTTGTTCTAAAACGTTCGTAACGATTCAGTGGACTACAATGCGCCAAAGAAGCCCTCATGAGAAGTACACATGAAATGCGAAAATCAAATTTAAGAATGAAGTTACGGCGAAGTGTTGCATAATATGAGAGTGAAAGAATTTTTTATTATGAACCATCTGAAGAATAAGACCAACCTCAATTTTATACTTAAAGTTCCAGTCAGCACTGTGCAGTGAACACTCCCCGTCCCGCTTAAACAATTCAATTATTTAATTTTATGTAGGGACATAATCTTGGTTTGTTATGAAATTCTCACAAAACACATAAATACACAGTGTGGGCAGAATACAGAGTTTTTATGACGCACAAAGTGCATCATGTTTCGCGTCACTTTTATTGACCAATAGTTTTGGCACACTTTTGTTAGATAATCACTTTTTAACTACTACTCCGACGCGTTTCGGCGTTTGTGTACGGCACTCACAGAGAGTTCTTGACGTGTTTCGTAACACATCAAACGTCTTTGTGATATGTTAAAAAAACTGCCGCCAAGAAATCCCCGAAGATGCCGTATACAAATGCCCAAAAGCGTCGGAGTTTTTGGTAAAGAGCGATTAGCTTATAAAAGTGTGGATTAAATGCTGGTGAATAAAAAGTGACAAAATTCCTGCGTGTTGGAACGTCGAAACTTACTGTATAGAAAACAACCACGAGGCTCTAATGGGTTAAAATATTATAAAACCCAGAATGTTCTCAGACTTCCGGCGACAGAAGCAACAGCAATTTGATTTATCTCTACTCTTCACTCTCTCTGTCTCTCTCTCTTTCTCTTTCTCTTTCTCTCTCTCTCTCTCTGTGACACGCTGTTACTTCCTATTCCAACAAAGGATCTTCTTTCTCGCATTCCTACGTTACTTCCTGAAAATCACTTCACGTCATATTATCAGCGCAAGTGTTCAGTCACAATATTGTGCAATCCCTGTCACTTGCAGCGCCGACGGCATTAAAATGCGTATCATTCAATTTTTTTTAATGTCTACGTATCTTAACGCTTTAACAGGGCCTATAAGTTTCAGCGTATCTCACTATGTGAAAAAGGTAAAGTAGTCCCGTTACAGGCCCGGAGTGCCCCAGAGGGTTCCAGGAAGTTAAGGTTCCCAGATTTCGTGACAACGGCACAGAATGATGGTACGGTTGCCAGCCCTACGCACCGGCTGCCTTTACCCCCGGGAAATACTCTTAGTACTCATTTCAGTTTGAAGCTGAGTCGACCCCAGGGCCATATTGCGATCGGAAGGATTTTATGTCAACGAAAAATCCACTGACACCGGCTGGGATCGAACCAGCGACCTTCCGATCTCACTATGTACCATATTCAACTAAAAGAGGTTTCTTGAAAATAATTTGCGCTAGTTCAAGAAGAGTCATCCCCGTTGTGTTTGTTAGAACATAGGTAATAATTCTACAAGAATATAGCAGTTATTACACAACTATATTATCAGATGTATATAACTTATCAACTACATGTTTCGGTCAATGATGCTGTGGCCATCATCAGGTTGGACACAGTTTGTCAGAGAAGCTATATAGATATAACACAGAAAAATTGTTCTGTGTTATCTCATATCTATATAGCTTCTCTGACAATTTGTTTCCAACCTGATTAGGGCCACAGCAGCATTGGCCGAAACATGTAGTTGATAAGATACATACACCTGATAATATAGTTGTATAATGACTGCTATATCCTTATAGAATTAGTACCTTAGAATCTGCGCTACAATACACACGTTGCCTTTCATACAACATGTGCACAAACCTCAGAAAATTCACCTTATTAATTCCAAACAGAGGATTCATTGAAGTTATTGAGAGACAGATCTTACTGCGTACAGGATTATGGTAATTCAAGGCATACGATGTGTAGTTCATCGCCAAGAAGGACGATACTCTAAGTGGAAACAGGCGTTCGCTCATTAAAATGCCATCACGCTATTTCAACGTATGCATGAGATTACCGTTTTTCTATAACGTGCAACTGGACGGCCAGTTTCAGATAGCAACGTTTTCATAAATAACCCCTCAATCTGGATCGGGATGGTGTCCGCCCTGTTCTAGAACCGTGTGAATGTACGAGCGGGCGTGAAGATGGGGCGGACCGGACCTGTCGGTTACCTGAACCGACTTCACGGCTTGGTACAGTACTGTGAACTAGAACTGCGCATGTTTAACGGACTGCTGCAGAAACTGCGCAATTAAGTGCCAACTGACATCACTATAAACACAAACAACAATTTTAACTCTTTAAACGCCGAATTAAATCCCACCTGCCATTTGTTGGCATTATTAGGAGCTCACCATATTCTCCACGTTAGCAGCATAAGGTTTAAAGCGAAAATTTAAAGGCTCTTAAAATTACATGAAATTGCCACCAGACACACAAAGCAAGCTTGAAAAGAGTGCGAATCATATTATATGCAATTACAGGCAAATTCAATTAGTTAATCACACATAAGCATTTCATTGCAGGGATTCTGAAGACTTGTATTAGACTCAGCTGATATCTCTGGAAGCGAATATACATATTCTACAGGGGATTTCTTGGTTGGTGGCTAAACGCTGAAGAAAAATTTTAAAGCTCTCCATTCCATGCACTTTTTATATCAAAGTACACCGTTACACCGACAAAATGTACTCTCTTGATTAAAACTAATATTACAGGAGCATCTCCAACATGTCTGTTTTTTAAAACTCGCATTTTGTTTCGCCTGCAGGTGGTAATCTTGTAACTAAACATTTTAGAGAAGAACTTTATCTTGTTCATATCCGTGCACTGATGCCACAATTTTACGTAACAACTTAACTATTGCACTAATATATGTACTTTATTCACACTTACATGTTTCAGCCCTCAAGGGGCCATCCTCAGATAGTACTAATATATTTCGTGAGCAGGTCAACAAAATGCGTGTCCAGATGTAAATATCAGATCGAAGAGCAGCGTGCTGTGTGTTAAGAGGCAACGACTGCTTCTTCACAATTAGTGAAAGCCAATAAATGAACGTACGAAGTTCGAGTGTCGTGTTTGTCTGGATTAAATACAACTGATTAACTAGCACAAACAGAAGATGTTGCCTAAATTTGGTTTTTAGACTTCTGGTGGCGCGGTGTGTAGAAACATTGCGGCACGCATTGCAGTTTTCTTGTGTACAATACGGACTGACACACCTCAAAATCTAACAAAGGCGTTACAAATAAAACTTCTTATTATCATATCAACAGTAACATTTGAGAATTCTATAATTAGTATCTTATTAACATATACCGAAAATTTTTATGAAACTTGACATATACCTTCAAACCTTTAACCTTTTGACGCCTAATGTCAACTATAGTGGTCGTACCGCACCGCTAACCTCTAAACGTTGCATTTTATATATTTATTCAACAAATATAGGTACTCAATATTTTAAACATGGTATATACTCTCCTTTTTTTTCAAAATGCATTTTGTTTCAGAATTCTAACGTATTTGGTTCCTGTATTATTCACATTTTATATACAGGGTGTGCTAAAATTAAAAAAAAACAATTCCGGCGCCAAAAGGTTAACTCTCCAAAACCTGTGTTCATATATATTACTATAAGGTCTTGGAACCTGAGTTTTCAAAACATTCTCTATTTCATCAGGTATACTGTATATGCATTGTCGCATTTGTTTCTGACACTGCCTGCACACCTAGACTCCTTCCTCTGCTGTTACCTGTCACTCCTACACGGTAAATTAATCTCCACGCCTTGTCAATCAAACTGTCGCCTTGCTGAGTTATTGTGGCGGATGGCTGCATTTTAGGCTTCAGTGATATCGACACAGATACTTATACGGTATTACGCTTTAGTAACAGCCGATTTATGAACTGCAAGTGTCAGATATCTTAGCATACCTGTACTTATGCCTCGATTCGTCATGCGATTTAAATAACGACTCATCACGGAGAATAAAAATGTATAATTACAATATATCACAATTATTAATTACAGTTAGGTCTATGAAATGTGTTATACAGATCACGAATATACTCCAAAACTTTGTAAGAAGTATTGTTGAAGTTCTATACACAAAATATTCCGACGGCGTGAAAATTTTAGGTAGTGTATGACCGATAAATTTAGCGCAGACAATAACAACGCAGACACAAAACTACGAGTAAAAAGGCTTTTTAGAATATGACTGAAGAATAATAATGATAACGTACATTAACTTGTGTCCAACTGTGGACAAATATGTTTTCACAGAAGATTAAATAGTACGATCATCCGAGTAATGTCCCTTACTATATTTGACGTTCAGGTGATCGTGCATCGTGAAAAATTCTTATAATAAAACCAATTAGATGCACTAATTTCTCAAATTTATTTTTGGAATAAACCTCTACTTGTTTCGGACAGTTCCTCTGTCCATCATCAGGAGTTTTTCACTGTACAGGCAGCAATGGTGTATGTCACACAGGTTTGCAGACAGCTTGCGAGCAGGATCAGGAAGGAACTGCAGTTCCGTCCTGATCCTGCTCGCAAGCTGTCAGCAAACCTGTATGACATATACCATTGCTGCCTGTACAGTGAAAAACTCCTGACGATGGACAGAGGAACTGTCTGAAACATGTAGAGGTTTATTTAAAAAATACATTTCAGAAATTAATGCATTTAGTTAATTTTATTATAAGGGTCCTTTACTATACTACGGGTTAGTGTGTCCGGTGTTTGAAACCCCGCATGGGCAAAATATTTCTCTTTTTTCCAAACGTCTAGACCGGCTTCGGGGTCCAATCAACTTTCTATTCAACGCGTAACTGAGGCTCTTTCCCTGAGTTGCGGCGGCCGAGGCTTGAGGCTGAATAGTCTAACCAATGCCGAAGTTAAGAATGAATGGAGCAATAACTCCTCTCTCCCTATATGCCCCCATGGTGTGTGTAGGGTCAAACGTAGCTTAACCTCTACCCGTACATACGTGTTATATGACAAAGAGGCCTACATGTCCTGTCATTTTAAAGAGTAATTCAGACATAGCCTCACGCCCAATGTTTAGCGCCTCCCTTGTTGTTAGGGAATGACACATCCTCAGGTTGGGGAAGAGGGCGACAACTTCCTGATACAGAACGAAACTGCGAGTGTATTGTACAAGCACCTGTGGTCCTTTCCAAAATTCAAACCCAGTGAACCAGGGTGTAGCTAGCCCCTATATAAGCAGAGCAATCTCGCCCTTAAACGCAAATGTAGCGTTGCAAATACCAATATTTTATTACTTTAGTAATCATACTTCTTGCTCTATTGAGCTCTCAGTTTCCACCTGCGTTATTTCCACCAGCCCAGAGAACGGCTATGTACGTATGTCAGCTATGTTCTCAGAATTCTGCATTTATGAGCCTTCTCCACGCTAAATGGGGAATAACCAGCTCAGCGCTTTATACCGCTTCGTTGTAAAAGTGAAAGCTGCGAGTAAACAATTTGTCTTCCAGGTTGCTATACAAAAATATAAAGAATAAGATATACAGAACTACAATTTTGCCTGTCGTTTTGTATGGGTGTGAAACGTGGTCGCGCACATTGAGGGAGGAACGTACGCTGAGGGTGTTTGAGAATAGGTGTTGAGGAGAATATTTGAGCCTAAAAGGGACAAGGTAGCAGGGGAGGGGAGAAAACTACATAACGAGGAGCTTAATGATCTCTACACCTCACCTAGTATTGTTCGAGTGATTGAATCGAGAAGGGTGGGGCATGTAGCACGTACGGGGAAGAGGCGAGGCATACACAGGGCTTTGGTGGGAAAAACCGAGGGAAAGAAACCACTTGGAAGACCCAGGCGTGGATGGGAAGATAATATTAAGATGGAACTCCAGGAAGTGCGATGTGGAGGCATGGACGGGATCGAGCTGGCTCAGGATAGGAGTAGGTGGCGGGCATTTTTGAATGCGGTAATGAACCTTCGGGTTCCATAAAATGCGGGGAAATTCTTGACTAACTGAACATCGGTTAGCTTCTCAAGAAGGACTCCGTTCCATGGGGTAATGGAATAATGGAATAATGAGTAAACCTTTCCCGTTCTCATGTTTTGTTTTAGATTCCAAAAAAATCACATTTGAAAATCTTCGATCTACATTGTGTCATAAAACGTAAGAAACTTACATTAAGTCGCAGTAAAGTCACATCAGCATGTTCGTACGTCGCCAAACTGATTTTTTTAAACTGAAATGAACAAAGATGGGGTCACCTCTACTGGTATAACACGGATTCACAGAAATTTCACGTTAACGCTGTATTTTGAAATGTCACTACAAATGACCATAACACGCTCGAACGCACCGACACATCGGGGCACTGACAGGATCAAATACAATAAAACACTTTGCTTATCGTTTGACTGACTTCAATGTCACAAATTTATTCAATCAGCCAACTGCCTTTCATACACATGTCGCTTATTCGACACGTCAAGCTTTTGGACTCCTATTTGTATGCCGCTTTCACCATATTAATTAAAGCACACTGGTTCACATATGTTTTGCTTCCTTGGCATTAGAGTTAGGTCGTCACGTAATTTTGTAATTTGTCAAAGTTTACAAGTCAATTTATGAAAGGTTTAAAATTGAGCAGTTGCAATATTAGACACCAAATGTAATGCGTTAACAGAATGTAAACTAAAAGGTACAGTTGTCCTTGGGCACGTTATGAAAACATATCAGGGGCGTAAAGGTCCACATCCACTCATTATTAACTATGGCACTGGATGGAAGTGAGTGGTCAGTTTCTTACCCTGGTCCTTTCGCAGGGAAAGAACTTCGGTGTCCTCCGCCTTCCTAAAAAAAAAAAAAAGGAGGAGAAAACATCAATTTAATGTTACACATCGCCACTATTCTATAACAAGATTATTAATGTATGTGTAACGAAACATGAAGACGCGTTCACTCAACCACTGTTACGGTGGAAAAGCAATGAGCATTACATAAACAGAGTGAGTGTTTTTGTAGCCTTAGGCATCCTGCATGCAATGCGCATGCGCCTTATTGTCACCTGTGATCTGCCCCACTCTACAATATTTTTCAACATTAACACATAAACGGCACGATTTTCGAAACAAAGTTACTGAACATAAAATATGGGTTTACAGTTTCTCTGCAACTTTTGTCTGAGACATTTTTCATTCTAAGAAGAACTGAGCGAGATGTGATCAGAAGTGTACAATGGTCTTCAATGCAAAGTTCGTTTTATTCCGGACCCATTTTAATGAAATTTTCACTTTCTGGACAGATTTTCGAAAAATCCCCAAATATCAAATTTCATGAAAGTCCGTCTAGTGGGAACCGATCTGTTACATGCAGACAGGCGGACAGACGGACAGACATGACGAAGCTAATAGTAGTTTTTCGCAATTTTGCGAAAGGGCCTAAAAAGAGAACTACTCAAAAATTATCAACTTTATACGGGAGAAGCAAGAAAGTGACACCGTTTAACGTACGACAAATGCTTTGATAGTTAGGATATCTCCCACCTATCCTGGCTGTTCTTGAAGACAAAGTTTTCATCTTTTTACATATCGTACAGAACCATTAGTTGAATGTTTCGTTACACATAATTCAATCTAGCTCAAAGACGCAGACGACCCCTATTTACAAATCAGGGTTGATATACTCTGTGCTGTAGACATTTTAAGCAGTACATATTTTCAACTAATTACACATGTGGAAGCAACCATACATTTATATCGTTCCGCAGTACAGTCTCCTGCATGTATATGTTATTGAAGTCCGTGCGTTAATTGTTAATTATACAAGACAACGCCAAACAAATGCACAATTTTATTATATAGTTTATAATTAAAATATTACCACTACAATACTTCATCAAATTCAGGTCTCTAGGGCAAACTTCAAGCCAGCCTTCAACATCAAGATCTTAATTTAGCCTACTTTATTTGCACAAAATCTATGTTGTATAGGTAAACTTAATGTGCACTGTCCGAAGATACAAAAAGAGGGTCAAAACACGTTGGAGTTTAATATTCTAATTTAAATTTTATACATATTAGTACTGTGCCCTTTGTTGATTGTGTCTTTAAAATCTCCTACATGATTCAGCTGGTTTTAGACACCTTCAGGAAGATGTTTTGCTCCTATGCGTAAACAACTTTCGCTAGAGGTGGCTAAGGATAGCCGAAATATGTAGGCCATTTTAGGTATGTGTCGCAAATTTTCGAAAAGCAACTATTAGCTTCGTCATGTCCGTCTGTCCGTTCGCAGGGAACAACTTGCTTCCCACTGGACGAACTTCAATGAAATGTGATATTGGAGTATTTTTCGAAAATCAGTCGAGAAAATTTACGTTGCATTAATATCTGACAAGAAAAACGGGCACTTCACATCAATACCTACTTACATTTATGACAGTATCTCACCTAATTCTTGTTAGAAAGAGAAATGTTCAAGCTGCAAGTTGCAGACAAAGCCAAGACACACCCTGTATATTCAGTAACTTTCTTCGAAAATCGTGCCGTTAGTGACACAATGTGGAAACAATTTGCAGAGACGGACAGGCCACAGATGGCGATACGGCGCATGCGCTTTGCATGCTGGATATCTAAGACTGCAGACACACACTCAGAATATCCAATACTTACTGCTTGTCCACTGCAACAATGGTTCCAAGAAAACGCCTCAATGCTACGTATATACGTACACTGCATGTTTTGTTGACGTTATCCATGTTCCGTGCAGGAAGATAAGTCACTATATATACTGTATATATATATATATATATTGTACACATACATACATACATACATATATACATATACATATACATACACATGTATATGTATATAAATATATGTATACACACACGCACGCACGCACGCACATGCATACACAAACATACACACATACATACATTCATACATAACATACATCCATACATAACATACATGCATACGTAACATATATGCATACATGTATACATACATAACATACATACATACATACACACACACACACACACACAAACAGTAGCACTATGATTTGATAGAAAGACATACAAATATGTAGAAAACCTCCTACGTACTTCGGCCATTGCACTGAGGAACTATGCATAATTTATTTATTTGTTTATTTTATTTATTTTCTAAGTTACATTACAAAGTTTCAGTGCTATGTCTGCTAATACTAGGTTTTCTGCAGTACACGTCCCGTTAGGGGTGATACAAATGTATGATGACAGTCTCATATATTATTAGTTGGTAATAAACAGAAGTTAACATGATGATTTATTGAAATTTTCTTCGGCAGAAAACCGTGTCAAGATGTGGAGGTTTTCTGACATTTCGGAAACTATTCCGTCCCCATCTTCAGGGTGTGTTGGTTGCACGCTATCGAACCACCAGCACACCCTTCAGATGGGGACGGAATTACTTCCCGAAACGTCGGAAAAACTTCACATCTTGACGCGGCTTTCTGCCCCAGAAAAATTAATCGAATTCTGTGGCCACGAGCGCTACAAGACTTACGCGATAATTTGTCATTATTACCCAATTCATTATTTACTGGTTCTAAAAACCTGAAGCCAAAGCAATGTTTTATCACAAGTTTTCTTTATTTATCAAATTCGCACCTGACCATTCAGTTCACTACAGTGTCCTTTACGTACTCACAACAAGAGGAAGAAAAATTCACAAACCGACGCGTTCCTGTTCATTGACCGATACTTTCAATTATCATCTGCCTCTATTCCTAACAAGCCATAGGTTTAAGAAACCGAGGAAGAGTAATTTATTTCTGCCAACAATAGAGTTAGTCACTTCTGAACTATAATCGTCTTTGTATACGCAACACTGAACTTTCATCTTCAGACACGATAGTTTAGCCCACACTGCGGCTAGCTTTGCGTTGGTAGACAGGATTAGATTTCTGATTAGGGAAGCAACTGCATACCGCTTACTCTATAAAATTAGCAGCTGCCTTCCATATCAAGCTTACTTCTCCTATATGCGCAACCTGAATGTGTGTCATGAAGTGACGATAGCCACACAGTGAGAGGATAACTGGATTTGCCTTCACAGTGCTTCGCAGTTAAAGAACATACAAATAGGTAAGCCTATAGCAGCGTTTTTTCCTTGTTCTGCTTTTTCACTGTCGACCTATAAACACCTAACACGACAAACCCCTTCATATCACCCGCAAGACGAGACATAACTCATGTAAAATGGTGAATTGGGAACATTTTGTTA
>Ga0123354_10004716_pt1 | contig 19442 bp, 14 predicted proteins | sample TergutLab28metaG_2_FD_97872 | JGI IMG/M metagenome (GOLD analysis project Ga0123354, IMG submission 97872) | Labiotermes labralis P4 segment gut microbial communities from Petit-Saut dam, French Guiana - Lab288 P4 | ecosystem: Host-associated > Arthropoda: Insects > Digestive system > Gut ...
CCCGGAACTGAAGGTACGAATCAGAACCGCCATTGAAACCATCACCGCTGACATGCTACAAACAGTTTGGAACGAACTCGATTATCGTGTTGATGTTTGTAGAATCACAAAGGGTGCACATTTAGAGTACCTGTAAGGTATGTAACGAAATCTTGGAGTGTTGTTCTATTAAATGAAAAATACATATGGCTCCTATCTCAAGTGTATTGTGTATGACAAGTTGTTAAAACCTCGACAATCATTTCTAATAACCCTGTATATTCTATTGATTATTGAACACAACGGATATATCTCACCTGAAAATGAATATGGTTTGTGTGAAATAGGAAGTGCATCTGTAGAATGTGGCGATCAACTACTTGTTTCAAAGGGTCAACAGATAACTTCGGAATTCTCGTTTAAGCAGCTTTCCGTAACACTGCTTTTGTTTATATTCAAAAATTTTCTGGCGTCCGAGCAGCCACTATGTAAAACAATTTGACTAAATCCATTTTCTATCCAAAAATTTCCCCTGTATTTCTTTTCGATCATATTCTCCCCCATCCTAAATTTTGTCTGTTTCTCCTCATTCACAACTTATGGTTCGTTTTAATACCATCTACTCATCTATGCCCAGGTACCACTTCTCAGTCATGTGGTTAATACGCCTGCTCTGTACCCCGGTGGTCCTCAGTTCAAGCCTCGGCCCAGATATAGGCAATCTTGACTAAAGAGTTTGGTGGATTTATTCGGTCCGTCCACACACCTGTCATGGCAGAACCTCGTGTTAGGCCGCAGCCACTTCCTTTTACATCCTTCTAATTTACTTCCCACCATTCGACGCTACACACCGTGAGATACTGATTACGTCGTTAAACAAGCCATAAATAAAACAATAAATATGTCAGTTCCTCAAAACTTTCTTCCCCCTGTCGGTTTTCTGCTAACATTCTGCACCTGTTTTTCAACTTTCCCGGGGGTAAAGCGGCCGGAACGACACGTTGACCAACACCCCCATCTAGCGCCGAGGTTAAAGAAAGAGTAGAGTTATATCTCTACCCATCTCTGGGTCTTCATGGCCTGTTCAAGGGTGAATCTTAGTTCTAACTTTGCCTCTTCTTCAGCTTTAATGCCCACATCGTAAATTTTTTCTTTGCTTTGTCATTCCTTTCCTTCGAATATAATGTTTTCCTCCTCTACCCCTTGTCAGTATTAGTCCTGGCATCTATTCATATGTTACACTCTTTTATATTTGTTTCTCTATCCCTTATTTTTTATTGCCTTATTTCATTCACTTTATACCTAGTCTCTATCAAATTCTTGTATTATTGTTTCTATTTCTCTCCTTTGCCTGTCAGTACTTCCTCTTTCATGACTAAGAGCTCTTAGATTCTTTCTTCTCTGAGTCCTCTCAATAGGCCAGTACTACGGCGATCTCAAAATGAGTTCTGGGAGGAGGCAGGAATTTAATGTGTTCGTACGGATTTCTTATTCCGACCTGATGACCGCATAGCAAGTTGCAATTTCTGTTGTCTTATCCTCTGTTCAGTGCCGAGGACTTCTAAGGTTTACTGCGGTCAGGTGACACACCGGTCGATTTGGCTGTAAACTATGATAAAATTCTTCTAGAAAATTAGGTCCTTTTTAATCGTCAGATATCTTTCTGTGATACAGCGCACCAAAACAGTGATTAAAAAATGAAAACATGAGGTTCAAAGCTATTCATAATCTATTTCAACACAGATCTTTCTCCCAGAAGTTTCATACGATGGCCTTTTTCAATAATAAGAGTCTTCAGGTTTTCAGTCACCCAGAAAATGCTGGAGGCTCTGTCGCGCGCGACGGTAGTGCTTGGGTTCGAGATCACTGCACAGAAAATCTTCCAACAAAAGAGCATAAGAGAACGTTAACAACAATGAGACAACCAGTGCTCCTCCGACTGACTCAAGAGAACGTTAACAACAATGTGACAACCAGTGCTGCTCTGATTGACTCAAGAGAACGTTAACAACAATGTGACAACCAGTGTTCCTCCGATTGACTCAAGAGAACGTTAACAACAATGTGACAACCAGTGTTGCTCTCATTGACTCAAGAGAACGTTAACAACAATGTGACAACCAGTGTTGCTCTGATTGACTCAAGAGAACGTTAACAACAATGTGACAACCAGTGTTGCTCTGATTGACTCAACGTTGACAACAATGTGACAACCAGTGTTCCTCCGATTGACTCAAGAGAACGTTAACAACAATGTGACAACCAGTGCTGCTCTGATTGACTCAAGAGAACGTTGACAACAATGTGACAACCAGTGCTGCTCCGACTGACTCAAGAGAACGTTCACAACAATGTGACAACCAGTGCTGCTCCGACTGACTCAAGAGAACGTTAACAACAATGAGACAACCAGTGCTGCTCCGACTAACTCAAGAGAACGTTAACAACAATGTGACAACCAGTGCTGCTCTGATTGACTCAAGAGAACGTTGACAACAATGTGACAACCAGTGCTGCTCCGATTGACTCAAGAGAACGTTAACAACAATGTGACAACCAGTGCTGCTCTGATTGACTCAAGAGAACGTTAACAACAATGTGACAACCAGTGCTGCTCTGATTGACTCAAGAGAACGTTAACAACAATGTGACAACCAGTGCTGCTCCGACTGACTCAAGAGAACGTTAACAACAATGAGACAACCAGTGTTGCTCCGAGTGATTCAAGTCCTCACGGCCTGCATTTTAAAGAATTTGAACTGCGGCTTTCAGTGTCCATGTTTATTTTATTCTATTTCTTTATTGCGGTATAATGACGAGTCTGTGGCTCAAAATATACAGTACCAAATCATCTGATAATAAATAAAAAATTAATTAATCCACGAACAGAGGGTCAACGACCTCAACCCTCTACATGAATTGGCACGAGAGATAACACTACATAACTAGATACCCACTTCCGGGTTCAGTTTACTCCTGGCCAGCGCACCACACACACACACACACACACACACACACACACACACCTAACCAATGTAGGTCCATCAAATCAACCGATATAATTTATCAAACTCCTTATAATGTTACATATTCTTATTACACTCCATATTGCAGATATGAATTACATATGCAGCCACATTTTACAAACGATTAGCCTTTACCATAACGACATATTGATGTACTGTATTTTATCAATTCAATAATTCATAACTTTAGCTGACAAAGTTTTAAGCTCCCTGAGGATGCTGTAAGAACACCGAAACATGTCGGAGTAATTTTAATATTAATTTTAATATTAATTTCTATGTGTATTTGTTGGAACACTAATAAATATTAAGTAAATAATAAACTTAGAAGGACATGGGAACTAGAGGTCATGTCCTATTCGGAAGTGCTACCCCTGAATTTCCTCGGAAGGGGTGAGGAACCACGAAGAACACCAGTCGGTATAGTCGGTGTCCCAGCATAGATTCAAACAGGTCGTCTCAAGAGCAGAGATGAAAAGCTTTACTGCTTCATCCAACACCCTCGGTGATACTATCTGAGATGAGGTACTCTGGATAAACGAAGTTCCTTGGGTACAGCCTTGATTTGTGAACAGACGAGGTAATGGGCTCAGAAGCGAAGGCGCGCGCCTACAGGGGAGATACTACTGCCAGCAATACGTGTTTGTGAGGGGCTTGGTTTTACGGCTGGCAGGGAAACATTCGTTCAATTCACAATACGTTTTCCACCGTAGCAGCCTACGCCTCCACCAAGCACTGAGACCTGGCGACACAGCTTGTCACCGGCAGTTCCCATTTCAAATCTCTACAGGTAGGAAATTTCAGAAGTTTATTTTTAATTTAATTGTTTCTTAAGTAAATGAAATCTGATACAAAGACAGAATTCTTGAGGTGTCTAAAAATTAACTGTATTAGAGCTAAGTTACTGTTTGAATGAAAATTTATGGTAATATGAAACAATTCTTGCAGCAAGCGACCGCTCCTTATGACGTAACTGTAGTGTAAGCCAACGGATTTCCGAATGTACCAGCTAAAGTGGTAGAAAATGTTCATATATTAGTTCCGGTATTTAAATCCGAAGGCCAAATATCCTAACAGACGTGAATTTCGCATCTTCTGGTAGAAAGGAGGGCAGAAATACGGCAGACATATAGATAATCGCTGAAAGTTCAACAACACACTACATCAGTGTTTAACGTAAAGTGTGTCACATGACACTAGACGAGAACATATCGACATTTCTGCTGATAACCCTGCAAACGTTACAATCAACAGTGTATATCTATAGTCATAGTCCATTTTATTTGATTAAATTCTAAAATTCTGAGGTATTCATATAGATGAATTGTAAGATCTAGATATGACAAGATCAATATGGGCATGTATGCATAAATGTAATACTACAGACAGTGATGACGGTTCTTCTAATGCCAAAATGCGTCTGTAGCAGACTAGTGTATAAAGGCGTATAAAAGAAAGACAAATGGATTTTCTTTGTGTAATTGCACAAAACAGAATTATAACACACAGTAAGGCTGGAAGTCACGTCTGGACACAAACATGGAGATACCTCAGCTAAAACAACTACCACAACTATTAAGAAAACGCTAAGACAAGTGGCAGGACGCCTTACAAGACACTGTCATTTTATAGGACTCCTTACAGGACACTCACTTTAAAGGACTCCTTACAGCCATTGTAAATTTAAATCATCCCTTACAGGGCACCGTCACTTTAAAGGACGCCTTATAGGACAATGTTACTTTAAAGGGCGTATTATAGGACAATGTTACTTTAAAGGGTGTCTTATAGGACAATGTTACTTTAAAGGGCTATTATAGGACAATGTTACTTTAAAGGGCGTCTTATAGGACAATGTTACTTTAAAGGGCGTATTATAGGACAATGTTACTTTAAAGGACGCCTTATAGGACAATGTTACTTTAAAGGGCGTATTATAGGACAATGTTACTTTAAATGACGACTTATAGGACAATGTTACTTTAAAGGGCGTATTATAGGACAATGTTACTTTAAAGGGCGTCTTATAGGACAATGTTACTTTAAATGACACTTTATTCAAACCGGGCTCATTAAAGATGCCAAATCAAGAACGAAATAGCCTCACATGTGCAATGTGACTGTGCGGTTTTAGCTCAACAAAGGTTTCGGCACGTGGGAATGTATTTCATGAAGACAAGTGCCTGTCCAAAGACCCCACTAAGTATTCGTTCCAAGACTGAAACTGTTACGCGTTAGCAACTTAGAAATGGAATGGGCAACAGATCGACAACGGCCGAGATGCACCGCACGACTACAGGCCACCCCGAGTATTCGTAATATGAGTCTCTCTTTGCTTCCTCTCTCCCTGACAGTCAGTAGCCTATCTGCTACTCGAAACAGTGTACAACGTCCCAGGAATGTCCCTTCCGCTACTTGTTGCTGCTGACGACCCGATTCGCAGCACCATTACGGCACAAAACGAGTGGTCCTGCATCAATGCACAATCTCTACTTGTCCCATACAGTAGCAACTAACAGAAACCGTCAGTCACAACTCAAAGTCGACAAAATTATTAATGTCAAATTTACTACATGTTTCGGCCTTACGTGGCCATCATCAGTTATACGCATTTCAAACATAAATTGAGAAATTCATGTATAGAACAGCAAAAATATATTAGACTAAGATATTATTCTTTTACATAGCGTTTGAATTAAATTTTAAATAATCTTTTGAATTCAGTTTCTGCCGAAACATGGGACAAAACTGTTACTGAACCGTGATGTAAAAACAAATTGTTTGAAATTGATACTGTTTTAAACACTATGTGTTACTGGTTTTCTTATCCTCCGCTTTAGGTAGACACAAACATACTTTTCAAGCTTCATTAGCGATGTTAAAATCAATCTCATTACAGGCCATGAGGCTTCCAGGAGGTTGAGGCTCCCAGATTTCATGACTCGACACATGAAGGTGATAAGGTTGTCAGCCCTTCGCACCGGCCGCCTTTACCCCCCAGGAAATATTCCCGGTACTCATTTCTGTTAGATGCTGAGTCAACCCCAGGGCCATAGTGCGACCGGAAGGATTATGTCAATGAGAAATTCCAGCGACACCATCGGGAATCGAACCCGCGACTCGTTAGCGATGTTACTTAAAATTAAACACAAAATTGGTTCCATCCAACAATAGACTCGTTGATGCGTTTTTGTTATTCGTTCCGTCCAGTGGGATGCCCGTCCATTTACAAAGCCAACACTTGCCCAATATAGTATGTGTAACACAAATTATGCTCTATTTTCTCCGACATTTTTAGGAATTAGTACGCCATTATCGGCGAGTCTACGCCATGTATTTAAAACTCATGTTCGTACAATACACATAAAATAAAATAGCGTGTGTTTAGTTACAATGGAAGTGTTATCATATCCATTAGTTTTCAAATACATCGGTGCAAACTCCCTGGTGATTGCTTACGAACGCTGAGACACGTCGCAGTAAATAAATCATAATCATGTTATACATACTGTGTCGTGCACGTGTTGGTTTTACAAATACAAGTCCTTGAGATACGTTTAAGACGTCTTAACACTCCCGCATAAATATTAAATTTTGTAAAATGCGTTACATTAACCTGCGTAACATTATCCCCGAGTCTTTCCAAGCGAACTGTGGGGCTACTGGAACACCTCAGCAGTCAAGATCGCCTCCTTCCGATCCCTGCCCATTCAACTTAACTGCCATCAGTCTAATTCTCACTCCTCACTTTACCGGTGGGCCAGCACAATGCAGTCAGCATCTACAGTCACTGGGCTGCGGGTTCTAATCCCGGCAGATACCAGAGATTTTTTTTCTTCTCCAAAACGTCCAGAATGGGTCTGCGCCCCATACAAGCCCCTACACAGTGGGTGCCGGGGTTCTTTTCCGGGGACGGCCGGGAAGTGAACTTGACCACTCACGTCTATCTACTGCACAGACTAAGAATGAATGGAGCTAATCCTCCATTCTGTGTGCCTTCATAGCGTGGTCAAAGGAGCAGGACACCCTATGACATTCCTATATGTGAACAGAGGGTAGACGGAGGTACACCTCCAACCCACTCGCATCCTCAGCGAGAGAAGGGTGTGGGTGATCAGAGCCACGCCCTGGCCGTTTTACACCCGGGAAGAACCGGGTACCCATCATGCAGGAGGCTGGCTGGGCTTCGAAGCCGGTCTGGAGTGGCAAAGAAACCTCGTCCCCAACGGAATTCCATCCCCGGACAGTCCATCGTGAAGCCAACGCTAAACCAACTGAGCTATACCGGCCGCCCTTCAATACGTGAACAGAGACAAATTTCCTATTTATTTACCTTTGCCATTTCTTTGTGGTCAGGAACAGCATAGTTGACACAGCGACTCGCTACGGACTGGGCGGTCCGAGGATAGAATCCCGTTGGGAACGAGGTTTTCCGTACCCGTTCACCCATCCATATTGACCATGGGGCCTACCCAGCCTTCTATTCAAGGATGTCGGGTCTTTACCAGGGCGGTAAAGCGGCCCAGGTGCGGTGTTGACAACCCACCACCATATAGCGCCGAGAGTAAGTGAAGAGTAGAGATACAACTTTACTCCCTCTCTCGGCCTTCATGCCCTGTTCTTAGGGGAAACCTACCCTTAATTTTATCATTTCTTTACTGTGAATTTTGTCCTCCTTCCATGTGTCCTTATGGCTCACATGCTGTCTCTTCCCTTCAGGTTTAAAAACCGAAATGGTTTGTACACGCTGCTCATTGCACAATGCGTGCTGCATCACAGGACCGTGCAATCTCTTTCATTAGAACTTTCTAATTAACAATGAGTGAACAGCAGGTATTAATTATGAAGCTTAACCGTACTTAGTTACATCTCCTTCCTCCTGTTGCTCGTCTTCTCAGCACTCTGTTCTTCTCAGATATACTCACAGCAAGATAACGATCCTCCGAGATGCAATTCCATGCAATTTGGCATAATGTACCATCACTTCAGAAGATTCTGTTGCACCTGTGCTCTGGCTATAAGAGCCCAGAAGACCGTAATCTTAATATTCCCCGACGTGAGAACCTCAAACCTCGATCTTGATATACGTTATTCCCTTCGAGGCGAAGGATTCTTTACACTCCAAAACTCTTCCATCCCGATTAAGAATACGGCGCCACCCTCCCTCTATCTGGGTCCCGTTACGTCATTCTGCCTTAATTCCACATCCTTGGTATTTCTGGCGTCTTAAAAATTTCATCTTCCGCCTGCCTGAATTCTTTTTGCATTCTGCTTCCTTGATGTACCTGCTTGTACCCATCGCCTGGAACACGTACCAGTCTCCTCCCAGGAGAGCACAGTCGGTAAAGTGACTAGGCTACGAAATCGACGATCCTCCACAACACGTTGTATCCCACGTACAACGGCGTTGCTTAATCCAGGGATGAAGCGCCGAGAGTGTGAAACGTACCGTATATCGCAGTCTAGGGTGGAAGTTAAGAAGTCGGCTCTATACCTTAAATCCTCATAGTCTCATGGAGCTGTGGTGAACTAGGCATGGGAACAACTTTATCTTGGACATTACTGCCCGTGACTCGTATATACTACGGTAGAATTCTAACCGTTAGCGTCGTTCGATTCCAGGTGCCATCAATAATCTTAATATAGACAAGTTCAGGAATTTTCCAATAGCGTTAACATTGTGGAGTGTTCTTTCCCTTTCTTGTGCAGTTGTATTGAAAATCAAAAGGCTTACAGATTAGGTTTGTTGGACGGAGAACTGGGTTTAATTTTTCTCTATAAACTTTCTCTCAGAACATTTTCCGCCTCTACCGATACATAGCGACTTCAGCTCTCCTGGCGCGCCGGCATACAGGTAACATTTTTCACACCGCGCATTGTGCTTCCATTCATTTAGGTACACCAACTTACGCGAACAATAAAATTATAAGTTATCCACAGGGAAGGGTTATGGTTATGGGTAACTTAAAATTTTATTGTGTGAATGAGCTGGAACACAGGTAGGTGTTAATGTACAGAGTCACCTACTACTCTCTGAGTTTAATAAAACTTCCCAGTGTCAAATTTCATTAAAATACACCCCGCGATTTTCGAAATCTTACATGAGGACAGTCGGACATGACAAAGTCAATAATGTATTTTTGCAATTTTCGTTGCAAACGCGGTCAGAGAGATTGTAAAATACCTCACAATACACTGGGTAACAGCAACTTGGAGACGAGAATAAGAGATAACTACCGCAACGTCGTGTATATCATGTACAGACCTCAGACAAAGGAAAGTGTCAAGTTGTCAATGTACTTGCACCACGCAATAAAGGCGTATGGAGAAGTGAATGTACAGGTCCACTCTTTCTGAACATTCGGCACTAGATAATAGAGGGGCACGCGGTGGCGCAGTTGGTTGAGGAACCGCACCTCAAGTCAGCAGGTCGTGGGTTCGATTCCCGACGGGATTTTTCATTGACTTAATCCTGTCGGCCGTATTGCGGCCCTGGCGTCGAAGCAGAAATGATTACAAATAATATTTCCTGGGGGTAAAGGCGGCTGGTGCGTAGGGCTGACAACTTTGCTACCTTCATGTGCCGAATGTCTGGAAATTCTGGAACCTCAACCTCCTGGAGCGCTAGGGGCCTGTCCAGGCCTGTATAGGGGTTGCTCTATCTACTTAGATTCAGTAGATAATGGTACGTGATCAGCTTCATGTTCCGACCGCTTTACCCCGTGAAACACAATCCCGTATTCACTAAATATAAGGGGTCGCAGTGCCGGTGAGAAAAACTTCAGTCCACGGGAATTAATGCCCCCCGCCAGACCAGTCCACACGAAGTAAGCTATCCTAGTTACGACATAATATTAGTATGATGTAACAAACCGTTACAGGATAGGGTAGTTTCCATTCCTTCTCCTCGTCCTTAATAAGCAAGAATAAACCGAGCAATTTGGCTAAAGCAGCAACACTTTTCCCTTCAACTAGACCACTGCCCGAATCATATTTTGGCAGGATCACGCGACTGTCCTAACATATCCATCCCGAGTCCTTGCAGACAAATGCTTGCATAGTACCTCAATTCAGGTCACGACCGTTTCCTTTCACATCGCTCACTGGAGACTTCTAGGTTATATATAGCCTGATATACTAACGACCTCCATAAATAAAGCATAAACAAATGATTACCGCGCATGACTATCACAATTATAGTGCCGCCCAGCGGTTGCTTCTTTCGGCCCTTTGTTCTGGGCGCCACTGAAAGAGAAATGGGAAGATCAGAGTGTTCAGTGGACCGCTGAGTGTAATAGTGGATCGACCACAGGAAGACGAGTAGATCAATAGCCTGAGGGAGTCGGATGGACATTACGCATCAAGTATGGCGTTGACCGCGACAGGTGACAGCAAAAAGCCATCAGTATGCGCACCACACGCCATTAGAACTCTATGACGTTAGTTCAAAACTATTCAGCCAGGGCTTGCAGTAAACCGTGCCGTGCTGCGACCTGATAATTCTTCTTTAAGAAGCTGACATTCTGTCACACTGATAAATAGATCCCTTACTTTACCGGATCACAAAATTCATTATGGTCTTCACAAAATCCGCCACAGGACGTCCCTATCTTGATCCAGTGCACCCAGTAATGTATTTATGTAAGGTAATTTTAATATTATCCTCTGATGTCTGTAATGGCTTCAGTTAAGACTATAAAACCTGAAATTCATCTGAACAGCAATTTAAAAAAACTCATTTTTGACTTTCAGAACGCAGCACTTTTCCACCATAAAGACCACTCGGTTAGGCACAATGCTGTTCAGCGAAGTAATCGCTGTATTTTAGAATCAAAATTCATAAACAAAATACATTTTTTTAAATGTCACAGCATGTTGTACAGAGAGAGAGAGAGAGAGAGAGAGAGAGAGACGCGGTGTGCTTAATTTAACGGCGCTCTTAATTGCTAAGATCATATAGGTTTGGTGGAAAATCAATGAAACAACCACATTTATTGAGGTCAATTCTTATAACACGGTTCCAAGAGCGGCTCACCTTTAAAGTCTGGTTGTCACGGTGCACAGTCACCTCCACATATAAATTATTGTCACATTTCTTTTACCTTATTTACCCATTTACGCCTTACTGTGTCTAGATATTTTACTGCATTTCAAACTTGCTCTGTGTGTGCAATATATTATTTTGTATCAATCTCTCGTCATATCTAGTCATTTTTACACAGACAGTCCAGTCTCGACTCTCTTGCAGCTCCACTATAACTGTTACACATCTTCATTTCCCAAATACAGAGGACAGATTCCTTTATCTTTTTGTCTTCTAATATACCTTAATTGCCAACCTCCTGCTTTAAACCAAGTTACCTTGTTCGTTTCGTCTCTACTACAGCATGCAGTATTTTTTTCGCGCCCTGAATACGCTACGTATCCAGATAAATACACCTGAAAATGTTTCATACATTTTCGAGGTTGTATTCTGCCTCTTCATACCACTAAATCTTCCTTTTAGCAATCTTACTTAATTGACTGGTGTTACTCGCCTGCTGATACTGCCAAACGCAATCAACGCCTATGCACTCTATTCATACACTCTGTCCAGCATTCCAACCTCATATTACTTGTCTGTCATTCATGTCACTGTCTGACAGGGTCTTCAATGTCCGCAGGTACAATCCAATGCCAATACATAGCTGTCAACCACATAACCTTCCCTTCCTTCCTGTCCCTCCCTAGTTCCATTTCCGCCACACTATGGGTTGTAAATCTTACAAATCCTACTATCTTCTTACAACATCGGCTATGCACTCTACATTTACTTACGTACTCATTTATTTACTTATTTAATTTGTAGGCCGGGTAGCTCAGTCGGTATAGCGACGGACTACGGGCTGGACGGTGCGGAATCGAATCCCGGTGGGGACGAGGTTTTCCGCCCGTCCAGACCGGCCCTGGGGCCCACCCAGCCTCCTGTAAAATGGTTACCGGGTCTTTCCCGGGGGTAAAGTGCAGCCGGGGCGTGCTGCTGACCACTCACTCCCTTCTACTGCCGCAGTCATGGAGTAGAGCTATGCTTCTACCCACCCTCTGGACCACACCGGGCCTGTAACGGGAAAACTTTATCCTTTTTTATTTATTTATTTGCTAATAGCCACTAATGCTGATAACTTTTTACTTTCACTGTGCTTTGTGCTTGTTCCAGTCTCCTGTATTTTCTAAAGTTATATCTAAATAATCAAATTCTTCTATAAACTCTACAATTCATCCATGTATACTCCATTCTCCATGTTGTTTGATAGCCCACTTCTCTTTTTTTTACACTTTTCCTTTAAATGTATTCAAATTACAGTTCAAAATCCAGCTTGTACAATATTTTACTACTAGTTATACTTTCTTCTGACTGATAATTGATGAAAATGTAAAACTGCATTAAAACATAGACCAAAGAGATTAAATGTGAACATGATCAATAAAACCAGAACAGGCAATTTGCCTACACCGTGAAACCAGAAAAAGAAACGTATTCTGTACAGGACTAGTAATCCTCAATCTTTTCCAGTACCTCCAGCTGAGTATTGTACTTAACTAGTGGAAAAGCGATAATTTCCTCCGTATCTTTACTCCAGACTTCTTCTTTCCTTTACCCCTTCCGTGTTTCTCCCGCTGCTTTCTAAGTCTCTGGCGTTTATGTTAAAATGGTAACGAAGACATCCTTGTCTCTCAGATGGTACAATTCAGAAGATTTCATCTGCGTAAGTGCGCGAAAACGGCATAACAACAACCTAACACATGCAATAAGTAATGAACCGTATCTGATTTTACATATATATATATATCTTGTATAATTTCCCACCCCTCCCACATATTTTAGGGAATAAAATTAATACATGTTGTACTTGTTTGACCGTTTACTGTAAAACCTGACTGACCACGGGGTGAAAGGCAACAGTGATCCAACACAGAGTAGTAATGAATTGTGTATGTTTATGGATTAAGGAGTTAGTTGTTATTTCTATAGTAAAATCAACTAGATGCACAAATGTATCAAATTTATTTTATTTTGAACTGACACTCCACCTGTTTCGGACTGTCTTTCCGTCCATCATCAGGAGTTCAAGACTGTACATACAGCAAAAGGCATTTGTCAAACAGATACTGCTGTCTGCAAGCAGACAGCAGTATCTGTATGTACAGTCTTGAACTCCTGATGATGGACGGAAAGACAGTCCGAAACAGGTGGAGTGTCAGTTCAAGATAAAATAAATTTGATACATTGGTGCATCTAGTTGATTTTATTATAGAAATAATATTACGATGCACGGCCCTGTGAACGTCGAGTTAGTTGTTTTTTCCAATTCTGGTTTACCATCCCCAAATGAGGAGGATAAACTACCAAAGTTTCAGCTACAGTAGCAAGCCTGAGGACTCGACATGTTCGCAGTTAATTGTGAAAACATGTACTGGACAAAATGTGTAGATCTGCCCATCAACGGGATTCCCTCAGCTATGGGACACATTTATATCTATAAATGCAAATTCAGTGGTCCTTACACAGGATTAAAATGTGGTATCTTACTGTTAAAAATGACAGGTATCTGCAATCACAGCGATCACAAAAATATATCCAACTAAGAACAATAAGAACAGATCACCACACCGACGAACCCTTAACGGTTAATGCGGACAAGACACGATGATACTGTGGGTTTTCAGAACACTGGAAACAGACTGTAACGTCCTGGGTTACTACCTGGTTATGTGTATCTCAAAGGATGTTACCAGTGGTTTAGAAAAATCTGTTACCTCCAGCTTTAAGATAACGTCGTTGCTGAATATTCGGAGGAAACTGTTACGTCCCCATTCATATTATAATTTGTAGGAAAAAGACACTTCCGAACGATTCTGCTGCTTCCACCTTTACAGTCGAAGTCTAAAGCGGCTGCCAAAATTTCGGGGAAATAAGCTACCTGCATTTTTTGTAACAGAATATAGAGTGAAAGTAAAAACAGAAATGCTATCCTTATGTGTCTTGTTCCGTGACTTGTGATACAATTATGTAATATAAACCAACAAAGTGTGCATTTTGTTGGTTTTCATTACTTAACAGATATACTATCGTGAGGAGGGGGCAGCAGGATGAATATTAATTGCACTAACCACAAGTGAAAATTTATGAATAGTATACTTCACAATCTACTCAACACTAGCACTAACTGTAGTCTCAGCTATCAAATTGTCAGGGGTTTCATTTATCAACCAAACCATAATAACAAACAAAGAAGCTACATTAATAAAATTTATAATATTCACATCATTACTGTCCTTAGGTGGGCTTCCCCCATTCCTTAACAGATATACTATCGTGAGGAGGGGGCAGCAGGATCCTCCGAAACTACATGTTTTCGTAAATCCGAATACCACGATTTTGCAGTTTCCCCCAAAACTACGAGCGTATTTTATGTTTACGGTTCCGTGCATCGCTAATCTATATTAATAACTGTCCAACGAGATGCAACACAAAGCTGCCTATTTATTATACTGCAAGTTCACTCTACATGTTTCGGGTGTCTACCACACCCGTCCCATGTTGAAGGGAGGTAGCTGCACAAAAAATATGACCAGTACCGGAGGCAGTAATTACAGTTTTGTGTACTCATGATGACGGGTGTGGTTGACACCCGAAACATGTAGACTGTACTTGCAGAATAATAAATAGACTGCTTTGTGTTGCATCTCGTTGGACAGTTATCAATATATACGAGCGTATGTTGTCCTAACCTGAAGATCTCGACCTTGCATTTTCCTGTGAAACCGAAATTTGTTATAAACTAGGCGACCACTCTCAGTTCTGACAAGCTGTAATTCTGAAAATTATTCTAAATGTATAGTAGGTCATGGCTACAGAACAGTCTTGCTTTCACACAAGCTTGTTATTCCCTGGAGCGCAGTTAATATTTATTGTCCAATGTAAATTAGTATATAAATATTTGGAAAACTGTCAGCTCTCATGATACTGTCCGTTTGTTTGTTCTTTAATTACTGACCAACCTAAGTTCCTGGCTGCCTATCATGCAACAACTTGCTGTTTTACTCCGGCAGGTGGGGGACGCCCCCTTAAAGACACGGAGGAGCTGGTTTGCTCCCGATACACTACTTAGCAGCGGTTATGACGTGCATTCTTCTCACACACCGGCTTATCACGTACCAGACCAGGTACCAGTCCTACCCACTGTTTCATAATTGATTTCAGCTTGTTTAGATTCGCGTCGTGGCTGTTTCTCGACTGTTTACGCCGCGACCAGCATTAAACAGCGCATCAGTTGTAAAGGCGGACTGTGTTCACACACAGAAGCTTCTTTATCCAAACACTCGCCTTACTCTTCATTCGTACTATTTCGCATGACGCCAGGCAGCGCACCGCTCGCCGCCATTCCACTCTACCCTCAGTCAAGTTACACACGCTTTAGTTCAGCGTATTGCAACTACTGTGTTCTTTACTCACACAATTTAAAGAACGGTTTACCCAGTGACCATGTGGTCTAAGGCATAGGTCAGCAGGCTCCTGATTGCTGTGATCGCGGGGTCGAATCCCGCTGAAAGCATGGATGTTCATGTGTTTGTTGTTTGTTGTGTGTTGTGTAAGTAGCGGTCTCTGCGACTAGCTGATCACATGTTCAGTGGAGTACTACCGTGTGTGTGTGTGCGATCTACAAACCGCATAAGACGCGGTCTAGACCCGAGTTGAGCTTTCGCGCCAGACAAATGAATTCAAAGAACGTGGTGGAAATGTTCTCCTTCTGCTCTCAGAGAGGCTAGCAATCAACTAAACACGTTGTACACTATACGTTAGATTTTATACGTTAAGCAAGCCGGTAGGACGTGACATAATAATTCTCTTGTGTAATCTAAAATTCATTGTAATTTCAAAAATTACTGGGCCAACACAGGCGTGAAGGGCCAAGCCGTAGCTGGGGCGGAAGTATGTAGCTATGTTGACAGAAATTCATGTCAACTCTGAATGACGAATGGCGTCGTCGTAAGCTTGGAGCAGCGACATGACGTACGTAGCCAAGAACACTATAGTAGTGAGTGTTCTTAAATAATACATAGCCTACACATAGAACAGCGCGCCGCAGACACATGGATGTCAACGAATTGTTTGAGGCAGATTGCACTGAGAGATGATACGGGTTCATAAATCGTGCCTAGACTGTTACAAAGAAATTCTGGTGCGTCTTTGTCACCAGAAGCTGCTCCGTTGTGACACAAGTCACTCCGTGTTCGGTCACCAACATCCAAGACCATTTAAGCACCTAGGTTAGGGCAAACTGTTCTGTTTCCTCCTTCCTCTACGTAAAAAAGCAGCAATGTGTACCTACTCCATTGACAGTGGGCTGTAATTCCTGTTTCCTATGGCCGGTACCAGAAGGCGCATATCTCTCCTGTTACACTGTTTGTAGTAAGGTTACGTGCCTCACGTCAACAACAGTACGACCTATTGCCAAACTGTGAACCATCCGAAAGAAATGGTGCAACTGTGTGGGAGAAGAAAAAAACTGGTATAGACTTCTTGAACTGCTTATAGGTATAGCTGGTATTTAGATTGTCCTGATGAGTATGATGTAGGAAACAAACGCAATCTTTTGTTTCTGCATTCCCATGGCAACTTATAATTTTCATTGTTGAAAGAACATAACTGTTTGCTTCAGGTTTCAAGAGATGGTAAGATATCTTAATTTTAAAAGAAGTTAACATATTCGGATGTTCTATAGAATATAACTGAGCAACTTCTTTTTAGTGGTAATTCTACAACCATTCGTGACAAGGAAACGGTGAAGCAAATGGAAACTTAAAACTTCTAACGTAGTTCACATCTCATCCCAGACAGTAGCTATCGTCAAATAAAAATCCACGAGGTTTCCTTAAGTCAGTGTTTCCCGCACGTTTTTGTTCACGGATCCATTTTGGCTTCGAAAACTAAACACGGATCCTCACATCCTTACTCACGTAAGTATAGTAAGTTCGGATGATGGGTATCAACAAATAAAAATGTATATTTCAGAGCTGATTTTAGATAGATACGCATGCGCACAGCAGTACACGTAAAAATGCATTGCATGATTTGATCTTAATTACTGATTGTCGCTCACGTCTTGGGTACATAAAGTATCTTAATTAGATATTCTGTCATACAAACTAAGATGACTTGGGCACTAGACGGAGATAAGTGGTCAACTTTACACCCTGGAGAAAGTTGCCGGTACCCACTGAAAAGAGTCTTAATAATTAACCAACTTAGTGCACAAATTCTTGTTTTATAATAAGTTTATTATATGCCTCTACATGTTTCACGTACTGTGTGCTCATCATCAGGAGGTCAAAATTGTATTATACAGCATCTGGTATCATCACACCTGTAGGTGGCCGTCCCGTGCACAGGTTGAGTGAAGAGTCTTCTCTCAACTTGTGCACCGGACGACCACCTACAGGTGTGATGATACCAGATGTTGTATATACAATTTTCGCCTCCTGATGATGAGCACATAGTGCTCGAAACATGTAGAGGCATATAATAAACTTATTATAAAACAAGAATTTGTGCATTAAGTTGGCTAATTACTAAGATTATACTGAGATGCACGGCCAGCAAAACCTCAAAATCACTGAATAGAGGTTGGACGAGCCCCTCAGGCGGTCTGGACACACTGGAGGAAGGAAACATCTACGTCTCCCTCTGTAATCTGTACTACGAGTCCTCGGCCGTACTACTATCTGGCGAAAAGCACAAATTATGAAGGCCTTCGTTGCGCAATCTTCTCCATCCTCTTGGTACTTTTGATTCAAAAAGAGAGAAAGTAGCAACTGTCGTGCTGCCTATTTGGTAAGCATTAAACCTCGGGGTCGTCAACCTGCTTATGGAATGTCTCAATCATGCTACACGTATTACTAAGAGAATCAGTAACCACTTCCTCCTCTTCAGCCGCAATTAATTCATAATGAACTGCATTTCAAATGAACAGGTAAGAAAATGAAGGCGTGTCACAGATCGGAGATCTTCATGAGTCATGATCTTCAATTATGCTCCAGTGTCAGATAAAAATCATGTATCTTCTCATTAATATTCGGGTGCACTCGCGTTCTTGTAAACACAGTTCAATGACAGATCGCCTACGGAGTTCAGTACACTTGTACTGCTAACTCTAAAAAGGTGAAGTTCAGCCGAATTGTACGACTGTCTTAGAAACTCACGTCCTACCTCACAGAAAGCACCGATACAAACATAGATTTTGTTTATTTAAACAATGGCTGTTGTGATTGTTTATCTGTAGCTCAGAACAATATGAACGCCAGTCATAATCCTTGTCCGCAATTGCACTGTACCTTACGTAAGATTTCACAATACGGTAAGCAGAGTTGACCTGTAAAGTGTTTAATCATGCACGTTGAAGTACCGGCTTTATTTCCCACAGTACCAAGCCGCAACTTTAGGTTTGTCGTAGCTTTATCCTGGGTAAATATGCGGTCAGAACTGCCTAAGAACTTCCAAACTCTCCGACACATATTCCCTGCAAATACGCCTCGATTATGCAGGCGATATAAAATGCCAATTCTTTATTTTTTATTTATACAGCGTAAGTATTATTAGCTCAGATTGCATAGGGCCGAATAGACGGATTGGCGAATAATAAATTCGAAATAATCCCGAAGTAGACGTGGGTTACTTTAACTTACAGCCCGGAATTTGCTTGGAATAGCTCAAGAAAGCCATAAAAAGAAACACATAGTATATTTGACGTCCCGAGTGGGATCTGAACCGGACACCTCCCTACTATATAACACACGCGTTAACTTTTCAATGAAGGTAACAGTCAAACACAACTAATTTACTGGAAGACAGTACCTCAGTTTTCAAAATAAAGTAACATGTTTCGACACCTACTGGATCTTCATCAGACCATACATAAAAATATATGCAAAGAGCGCATATTATTATTATTATTATTATTATTCATGTTATCACATTTATGCAAGGTATTTACAATTATATACCTGAAACAAACCATGTTTATAGAGTCTATAGTGTTGCAGCTCTTCTGTATTTACAATTTATGCTACATGTAATGTTATTTCGCCCGTGAAATATGTTTTGTACTTTTATATCAGCACTTTCCGTAGTATGTGTGCAGTGCCCAATATGGCTGTTTTTTTGCGGTTCCTTAATTTCGTGCTTTCCTGGTGGTATTATTATATTATATCATATTATATTATATTATATTATGTTATGTTATGTTATGTTATGTTACGTTATGTTATATTATGTTATATTACGTTATATTACATTATATTATATTATATTATATTATATTATATTATATTATATTATATTATATTATATTATATTATATTATATTATATTATATTATATTATATTATATTATATTA
>Ga0123354_10004717_pt1 | contig 19441 bp, 10 predicted proteins | sample TergutLab28metaG_2_FD_97872 | JGI IMG/M metagenome (GOLD analysis project Ga0123354, IMG submission 97872) | Labiotermes labralis P4 segment gut microbial communities from Petit-Saut dam, French Guiana - Lab288 P4 | ecosystem: Host-associated > Arthropoda: Insects > Digestive system > Gut ...
CGACCGTCTCTACGAGCGCGGGGCTGTGACCGAGGACGAGCGCCGCCAGGAGCTGATCCAAATCTGGACCGATGCCACCGCCGAGTTGACCGCCGCCATGGAGGCCAACTTCACCAAGGACAACCCGATTTACATGATGGTTCACTCCGGGGCCCGAGGCAACATGACCCAGATGCGCCAGATCGCGGCCATGCGCGGCCTGGTGGCCAACCCCAAAGGTGAGATCATCGCCCGGCCGATCAAGTCCAACTTCCGTGAGGGCTTGTCCGTGGTCGAGTACTTCATCTCCACCCACGGTGGTCGTAAAGGCCAGGCTGACACCGCCCTTCGTACTGCTGACTCCGGCTATCTGACCAGGCGTCTGGTCGACGTGTCCCAGGACGTCATCATCCGCGAGGAGGACTGCGGCACCGAGCGCGGCATGGTCAAGACCATCGCCGTCGCCAAGGACGGGCACCGGATCCCGGTGGCCAACATCGAAGCGTCGGTCTACGCCAGGGTCCTGGCGGAGGATGCCATCAATGACAAGGGCGAGGTTGTCTTGCCCGCGGGCTCGGACATCGGCGACGCGGAGACAGCCGAAATGATTGAGGCTGGTGTCACCGAGGTCAAAGTACGTTCGGTGCTTACCTGTGAGGCGTCCTCGGGGACCTGCGCGAAGTGTTACGGGCGTTCGCTGGCGACCGGCAAGATCGTCGACGTGGGTGAGGCAGTCGGAATCATCGCTGCGCAATCCATCGGCGAGCCCGGAACCCAGTTGACGATGCGTACCTTCCACACCGGTGGTGTGGCCGGGGACGACATCACGCAGGGTCTTCCCCGCGTGGTCGAACTCTTCGAGGCTCGTACCCCGAAAGGCAAGGCGCCGATTGCGGGAGCCGCCGGAACCTTGCACTTCGACGATTCGGAACGCACGCGCAAGATCGTCCTGGTCCGCGACGACGGGGAAGAAGACCTCGTCTATCCCGTCCCGCGCCGTGTGCGCCTGGAGTGGGAGGACCAGTTCGCCCAGATCCACAACATTGAGGATGGCATGCACGTCGAGGCGGGCCAGCAGCTGACCGCCGGGACCATCGATCCCCAGGATGTCTTGCGGGTACGCGGAGTGCGCGCCGCCCAGGAACACCTGGTGGACGAGGTTCAGCGGGTGTACCGCACGCAGGGCGCCCCCATCCATGACAAGCACATTGAGATCATCATCCGCCAGATGCTGCGCCGGATCACCGTCATCGAATCGGGGGACACGGTCTTCCTTCCTGGCGAGTTGATCGACCGCTCCACCTTCGAGGTGGAGAACCGCAGGGTGCTCACGGAGTCGGGATCACCGGCCCAGGGCCGACCGGTGCTGATGGGGATCACCAAGGCCTCGCTGGCCACCGAGTCGTGGCTGTCGGCCGCTTCCTTCCAGGAGACGACGAAGGTCTTGACCGACGCCGCCATCCAGGGGAAGTCCGACACGCTGGTGGGTTTGAAGGAGAACGTCATCCTCGGCAAGCTGATTCCGGCTGGAACCGGCCTGGACAGGTACCGGAACATCCGCGTCGAACCGACATCGGAAGCGAAGGCCAAGGCGTACTCGATGTCCTTCGACACCTATGCCTATGACACCGGGTTCACCGGCGGTTCCGTTCTGCCCATGGATGACTACGAACTGTAGGAATCTCCCGTAGGAGCCGTGGTTAGGACCGGCGCCCGAAAGAGCCGAAGGCGATCGCCGCGACGGCGATGATCCCGATCCAGACGACGACCAAGCCGATCAGGCCCGTTTCGCTGAGCGCTATCGCCGTCAGTGGAATGGAGACACCCAAGATGATGGCCAGGTAAGCGATTCGTATACCGTACGGGGTCGACTTCTCTCGCTTGTACGTGGGCACGGGGGAAGGTGTTCCGATATGCCGCGCCACGTTGCTGGGCGGGGCTGGTGTCGGATTTACTCCGGGATAATATCCTGGCTCTGACGGAGTCAGCGGCCACGCGGCTTCCGGATCATGGGTCATGGGACCAAGTTTAGCCCGAATGCACAACCAGAAAACCAGAAAATCAGGCCCTTGTGGTCAGTGGGCTCGTCGGCGCATGTCGAGCACTGCGAAGACCAAGGCGATGGCGATGAAGGACGCTGAGATGATCAGCGACAGACTGGCGGCGTCCCGGGAGGCAACAGCTGGGCCGTTGAGGGAGATGCCCGACGTGAAGACCGACAGGAAGACTGCCAGGACGACGGAAACACCCACGGCGGACCCTGCTCGCTGGCCGACCTGGAGTACGGCCCCGGCGACCGAACCCTCCTGAGGAGGGACATCCTGATAGGCGAGGGCATTGTTGGGGGCGATCACGAAGCCGTTGCCGGCGCCGGCCAGGAAGAGGGCGCAGGCCAGGACCGGCAACATCGCACTGATGGGCGTCAGGTGGACCAGGCCGATGACAAGAACAAGACCGACCAGTGCGGTGCTCAGACCGGCGACGACCAGGCGTCGGCCGAAGCGGGGGACGAGACGGCCCGCCTGGGTGGCTGCCACCCCTGAGGCCACCGCATAGGGTAGCAGGACGAGCCCGGTCGCCAGGGCGCTGTGGTGCAGACCAGATTGCAGCATCATGGACATCACCAGCATCAGCGCCGAGAATCCGGCGAAGTAGGCGCTGCCCACTGCCGCCCCGAAGACGAAGGAGGGGTCGCGCAGCAGACCGGGGTTGAGTACGGCCGCATGGTATTTTCGCTGGTAGCGCCGCTCCCAGAAGAACGTCACCGGGGCCAGTGGGAAGGCCAGGACGAACCACAACCAGCGCTCAGGCGAGTGGAAGAAACCACTGTCGGGGGTTGTGACGAAGGGGGCCATGAAGGTGGCGGTGCCCAGGCCGATGAAGATCAGGCCGACGATGTCGAGCCGGGTGGAAGCCTTGCGCGCCGATGCGGGTGGCAACAGGCGCCGGGCCAGGGGAAGAACCGCCAGACAGATGGGTACGTTGATGAAGAAGATCCAGCGCCACCCGTTCTCGGTTCCGGCCACGGAGAGGATCAACCCGCCGATGAGGGGGCCGATGGCCGTGGAGAAGCCGATGGTCGCCCCGAGAAAACCGAAGGCTTTGGCGCGTTCCCGGCCCCGGAACATCTGTTGGATCATGCCCGAGACCTGGGGGTTGCTCATCCCGGCGAAGGCACCCTGGAGCAGGCGGCTGACCGCCAATTGGGTGTCGGTACGGCTCAGTCCGGCCAACAGGCTCATCAACGCGAATCCGGCCATGGCAATCATGAACATCTGCCGGCGTCCGCGTGCGTCCCCGATACGGCCGAAGGGCACGAGGACCAGGCCGAAGGCGAGAGTGTACCCGGCGACAATCAACTGGAGTTGGGTGGCCCCGGCGTGCAGGGCGGACTGGATGGACGGCAGGGCGACGTTGACGATGGACACGTCGAGCATCGTGACGAACCCGCCCACAAAGCAGACCGCAAGGGCCTTCCAACGCCGGGGGTCAGGCACGTAGGAATCAGGAATAGGAGAAGTTGTCATTGGCGTGGGGAAGTCTACCCGCAAGCGGCCGGTTGTCAGGCTGGTGCCCGCGATACGTCGCAGGGGTCCCGATCGGGAATGGACCGGGACCCCTGCGACTGTTCAAGCCGAACGCTTTCGCGCTGCTAGCGGCGGATGTACGAAATCAGGCGCAGCAAGTTGATGTACAGCCACACCAGGGTGACGGTCAGACCGTACGCAGCCCTCCAGGATTCGCTGGCGGGGGCACGATTGGCGATGCCCTGTTCGATGTACTGGAAATCGTCGAGGAGGCTCAACACAGCCAAGACAGCGCCGACGCCGACCAGGAGCCAGGCCCAGATGCTGACTGAACCCGTGGGTCCGGGGAACAGGCCGAGATTGACACCGAGAAGGGCGAGGAACAGGTTGAGCAATGCGGTGACCGCGTAGGCGATGATGGCGATCATGACGACCTTGCGCACCTTCGTGGACAGTCTGAACTTGCCAGAACGGAAGGCCATCAGGGTCAGTGCGGCCGCAACCATGGTTGCCATGACCGTTTGGATCACGATTCCTGGGTAAGAGGCTTCAAAAAAGACGGAGTACGCTCCGAGGAACACGCCTTCCAGTAGGGCGAAGACGATCGCGGTGACGGGTCCGATCTTGCGTCGGGTCCCTGCGATCAGAGCGAAGATGACGGTGGCCAGCATGCACAAGGTGCCGACGGTGAGGACCCCGGTCAGGGGAAGGTCCATCGTCCAGGTCAGCCAGCCGGTCAGTACGGCGATGACGATCGTTGTTCCCAGCGTGATGAGAGTCTTGGTCAGGACATCGTCGAGAGTCATCACGCCCCGAGAGGTCGGTGGCTGTACCGGCGCCTGCCAGGATTGGGCAGGAGGCTGCTGGAATCCGGCCTGGGGAGGCGGAGCGTACTGCTGTCCGTAGGTGGGTTGACCGTACATGGGTTGGCCGTACTGCGGTTGGCCGTACGGTGATTGTCCGTTGGTCGGCTGGGTGTACTGCTGTTGACCCGACGGGTCCCAGGGGATGTACTGCGGGGACTGCTGCTGGGCAGAGGCTGAGAAAGCCTGAGACTTGGACAGGACAGGGCTGGACATTGTCCACTTACTCGTCACGCGAACTCCTTCATTGACATACCCGTCAATTCTATCGCGGAATACCCGGCTTTCGACGGGATTCACATCCCTTTATGCACGCTCTTAGGCGAGGATGGTCCCGGCCAGGGTGAGGCGGATGGTCTTGCCTGCCAGGGTGACCGTGGCGGTGGGGGCCTGCTCGCCGGCCCGGCGCTGAATGGTCAGTTCGAAGCCGGCGGACAAGGGCCGGTCGACATGATCGGCCGCGTTCGCCAAGATGGTGGCGATGGCATCCGCGCTGACTTGGGAGGAGTCGAAGGGCAGCGGTTGGGCGGACTCGGCCTTGAGCTGGTCGCGGACGGGGAATCGGGTGGCGCGTACGACGTGCATGATCTGGTCTGGACCCGCCGGGAGATCGGCGTACACGCTCAGATCCGACGCGATGCCCACCCGTACAACGGACGTCGGGCCAGGCAGGATGTCGGACAGTTCGGTGGCGAGGTCCACGGCCGCGGTGGGGTCGACTGGCCGTACCAGAGTTCCATCCGGGGTGAAGAAAACCGGAAGCGTCTCGGGGTTCGTGGTGACATTCATGTAGATATTGCCGTTGTCATAATCCACGATCTGTAGCTGCTGGCCCTGCTGGGACCCTGAGATGGCGGCTGCCTGCGCGAACAGACTTCCCAGATCGGCGAGATTGAAGGCCCGTGGGTCGAAGATCGCCTGACCGACGTAAGTGATGTCCGAGTCGACCGGGGAGATCTTCTGGTCGCGGAAGGCATAGGTGGTCACATTCACCCCGCTGACGACCGACACCCGGGCTTCCGTGTGGGTCAGTTCGACGTTGACCACACGCGTGCTTCCAGCGGCCGCCATGAGCTTTCCGACCATGTCAGCCGCAGTTCCCGGGGTTGCGAAATCCAGGCTGGGCGGAGTGATGGCGCCGGGCCCGGTGGCCGTACATCCGGCGAGCACAGCGGTGACCAGGGCCACTGCGGCCAGACGGAGAAAACGCACATCTCAACTGTAGACGATGATCCTGGTATCCCCGGGTTGCGGCAAGGCGGTCAGAACGGTTTGCTCACTTTTCATTTCGGTTGGGCTGAGGGTATCGTCTATATCATCGGGCGAGGAGGCCCGTCGAAGACCGGGCATCCGCCTGGCAGATCAGAGAGGTCGGATTATGACGGAGTCAGTCACGGATACACAAACGTCAGTCACCACCGTGGTGTCACGGGTGGTGGAGCATCCTGCGAAAAGTGTGTGGGCCGTTCTGCTGTCGGCTGCGGGCCAGGCCGAATTGCTCGGCGAAGGTGCATCTCTGGGGGACAAGGGGGACACCTGGAAGGCTTCGGACGGGACGTGGGGAATCACGCGTTCGTACCATCCGTGTGAAGAGATGCGTTTTTCCTGGCACAAGAATGAGGATTCGCCGAGAACCTGGGTTGAGATTTCATTGACGCAACTCGCCCCGGCCCAGACCAAGATCCAGATCAGTCACGATCACGCCCATGCCGACTTCGATGTCGCCGCCCTGACTGCTCACTGGGAGGCGGCCCTCGAATACATCGACCGGGAAGCAAAATAAAAAAATTTGTTCCACGAGGGGCGGCCGGGGATGCTCGGCCGCCCCTCGTGTCGTCGGCACTCTTGTGCTGGCCTGGATCCCCGTGATGATACTTGATTGTTCGGCAACATTTAAGCAGTACGGAGGCAGTCGAGAAGGCTGTCAGGCTGGTTTTCCAGGCGGGTCGGACGGGGTGGGCCAAGGGGCTGGAATCCGGTCGGACACAGACAATTCCTCTATGCGGAAAATGAGATCGTATTTCCCAATTGACTAGCATATTTGTCAAGATATTAATACTCCCAGGGGGTCTTGACTGCGGGTCAGGAGAACACTAACGTGCGTGGAGGGTAATGCGGGGGCATTATCGGGGCGTTCATGTTTGTCGGAGGGTTCACATGTTTGGTGTCAATAAGGTTCGTTTGCACACGAGCACTCAACGTAGCGCTGGGTTGCCAGCACAACACACACATCGCGCGGGGGTCGCGATTGCGACCGTGGCCTCAGTGCTGGGGTTATGGACAACGTTCATTGGTGTCGTCGGCCAGTCGACCATCGCCCAGGCGGCCCCTGGTGACGATGGGCTGTCGGCGTCGGTCAGCCCGACCTCGGTGCGGCCCAACACTGGAGCCAGCGATGCCCAGGTCTTCACAGTGAATGTGACGGACACGGACACCTCCGGGACCCAGTTCGACAGCTACACCTTGTACGGGTTGCCGAACGGTTGGCGGGTGTACGACGGCCCCGCCCTGGCCACCCAGACCTCGCTGGACCCGATCATCTACACCATCCCCAAGGATGACGCCCAAGGCGGTAGGATCACGATCGTTCCCCCCGCCCGCTACGAGGGAACATTGCCTGGGGTCAAGATCGCCCGGGTCAAGACCTCGGTCAACCTGGTCAAGGATTTCGACAACGGCACCTTCGACTACATCGGAACAGCAAAACCAAAATTGCCATCGGGCAGCACGCAATACGAGTACAAAGACCCAACCGTGTCGGCAGTGGCGCCCGCCTGTAACTCCGCTCAGTACGGCCCGTGTGACGGCTTCTACTCACTGTGGCCGACCGCGAACCTGAACGGCCCGGCGACCCACTACAACAATTATTGGGCTGATCTGCGCAGCATCGACAACCCCATGGTGACCCCGACCACCGATGCCATCTGCCAGAACTGGACTCGCAGCACCGGCAACACCTTGCAGGTCACCTCGGATCAGTCCTCCGCGTCTGGCAAGATCGCCATCTTCAACGGGTCCACCACAATGCCGGTTCCCAATGACTTCATGGTCACCACGGTGAACGGCCTCGACCCGAATCAGACGTACGTCTTCAGCTACTATGTGGCGAATCTGTCCGACGATCCCGGCGGCGGGACGATGCCGGTCTCGACCGCAGCGTATGTGAAGACATCGGTGTCCGACGTGGGCATCCTGATCGGCAGCACCCAACCGCTGCCGAGCCAGGCCAGTTGCCTGAACAATCAGACCAAGTGGTCTCATGGGACCTCCGTGGTGATGACCGGCGGTCAGGGCCAACTGATCTTGAGCATCCGCAACTTCGGCAACGGTGGTTTCGGCAACGATGTCGGTATCGACAATCTCGCCTTGTATCCCATGGCTGTGGCCGCCTTCGATCTGCCGGTGAGGGCAGCGAATCCTGGTTTGATCGTGTCCAAGGTGTCGGATCCGGTGTCAGGGACGGTGCTGCGTGCGGGGCAGACAGTGACGTACACCGTCACAGGGCAAAACTCCGGTGACGTGGACCTGGATCCGGTCGTCCTGACCGACGACATGTCGGATGTGTTGGACAATGCCACCTATGTGGCGGGGTCCGCCACGGCCACGATCGACGGGACCCAGGTGGCGGCACCCACACTCACAGGAACCACGCTGACGTGGTCCGGTCCAGTGGCAACAGGCAAGAGTGTGATCCTGACGTACCAGGTCCAGGTGAAACCTGATGTGGTCGGAACGGACGTGTTGGTGAATGGGGTGACCGGTCACGCGGTCGATCCAGGCAACCCTGATGGGATCGTTCCCAGCAATTGCACCACTGGCACGGAAAACGGCTGTTTCACGCGGCTCCCGATCGGTGTGGCCGGTTTGCAGGTGCTGAAGGTGTCGGACCCGGTGTCCGGGACCGTGGTACGAGCTGGCCAGACTGTGACCTACACGGTGACGGCGAAGAACACGGGCAACGTGACCTTGAACCCGGCTGTGGTGACCGACACCATGTCGGATGTGCTGGACAATGCCGCCTATGTGGAGGGTTCTGCTGCCGCGTCGATCGACCAAGCAGCGGTGGGAGCACCCACGCTGACCGGGACCACTCTGACCTGGTCGGGTCAGTTGGCGTCGGGCAAGACCGTGACCCTGACGTACCAGGTGCGGGTCAACTCCGATATTGCGGCGACAGATGTGTTGCTCAACGCGGTCACTGCTCGCGGGACCGATCCGGGCAATCCGGGTACGCCGGTTCCGAGCAACTGCAGCACGGGCCGTGAAACTGGCTGTTTCTCGCGGTTGCCCGTTGGGGTGCCCGGCTTACAGGTGTTGAAAGTGTCGGACCCGGTGTCGGGGACCGTCCTGCGGGCGGGCCAGACTGTGACCTACACGGTGACAGCGCAGAACACTGGCAATGTGACCTTGAACCCGGCTGTGGTGACCGACACCATGACGGATGTGTTGGACAACGCCACCTATATTGACGGGTCGGCTGCGGCGTCGGTTGACGGGGCAGCGGTGACAGCACCCACGCTGGACCAGACCACGCTGACGTGGTCGGGCCAGTTGGCGGCGGGCAAGACCGTCACCCTGACCTATCAGGTCAGGGTCAATACCGATATCGTGGCGACCGATGTGTTGCTGAACGCGGTGACCGGGCGTGGGACCGATCCGGGTAATCCGGACCAGGCGGTTCCGAGCAACTGCACGGTGGGCACAGAAACCGGGTGTTTCTCACGGTTGCCCGTCGGTGTTCCCGGTTTGCAGGTGTTGAAGGTGTCGGACCCGGTGTCAGGAACCGTCCTGCGCGCGGGCCAGACGGTGACCTACACGGTGACGGCGAAGAACACCGGTAACGTCATGCTGAATCCGGCTCTGGTGTCCGATGACATGTCGGACGTGTTGGACAATGCGGATTACGTGGATGGCTCGGCTGCCGCGTCGATTGATGGATCTGACGTGGGGGAGCCGACTCTGACAGGGACTTCGTTGACCTGGTCAGGCCAGTTGGCGGCGGGCAAGACCGTCACGCTGACGTATCAGGTTGTGGTGAAGCAGGACGTGGTGGCCTCGGACGTTTTGCTCAATGCGGTGATCGGTCGGGGCATCGATCCGGGGAATCCGGGCGTGAATGTGGCGAGCAACTGCACCACAGGTACCGAGAACGGCTGCTACACCCGGCTGCCCATGGGTGTGCCCGGGCTGGAGGTACTCAAGGTGTCAGACCCGGTGTCGGGGACGGTCCTGCGCGCTGGTCAGACGGTGACCTATACGGTGACAGCGCAGAACATGGGCAACGTGGTGCTCAGTCCGGCCACCCTGACCGATGACATGTCAGACGTGCTGGACAACTCGACTTTTGTCGACGGGTCTGCTTCCGCGTACATCGACGGGCAAGCGGTCGACGCTCCCGTGCTGTCGGGGACGACATTGACCTGGTCGGGTCCGCTGTCGGCGGGCAAGGTGGTGACCGTGACCTACCAGGTCGTGGTGAAGCGCAATATTGTCAGTACGGATGTCCTGGTCAACGCGGTAACGGGTCGCGGGACCGATCCGGGCAATCCCGGTGCCGCGGTCCCCAGCAATTGCATGCTGGGAACAGAAACTGGCTGTTTCACCCGACTGCCGGTCGGCGTTTCGGGTCTGAAGGTGTCAAAAGTGTCGGACCCGGTGTCGGGGACGGTCTTGCGAGCCGGCCAGACAGTGACGTACACCGTGACAGCCAGGAACACTGGCAACGTGACGCTGAATCCCGCAGTCTTGACTGACACAATGTCAGATGTTCTTGATAATGCCACCTATGTGGACGGTTCGGCTGCCGCCTCGGTCGGCGGGCAGAGCGTGGCAGCTCCAACCCTGTCGGGGACGACGCTGACCTGGTCGGGTTCGCTGGCGGCGGGAAAGACGGTGACGCTGACTTATCAGGTCAGGGTGAACCAGGATGTGGTGGGCACGGATGTCCTGGTCAATGCGGTGACCGGGCGGGCGACCGATCCGGGTAATCCCGCGGTCCCCGTATTGAGCAACTGCACGACCGGCACGGAAACCGGGTGCTTCACCCGTCTTCCGATTGGCATTCCCGGATTGCAGGTGCTGAAGGTCTCGAATCCTGTCTCGGGGACAGTGGTGCGCGCGGGCCAGTCGGTGACCTACACTGTCACCGCGACGAACACCGGCACAGTGGAACTGAACCCGGCGCAACTCACCGATGACTTGTCAGACGTGTTGGACAACTCCGCCTACGTGGCGGGATCGGCGGCGGCGTCGATTGACGGAACCGCTGCGCCTGACCCGGTGGTCACGGGGACGACACTGACCTGGACTGGCTCGCTGGCGTCCGGCCAGACCGTGACCGTGTCCTATCGTGTGGTCGTCAACCCGAACATCGTGGCCACGGACATTCTGCTCAACGCGGTGACCGGGTCGGCCACGGATCCGGCCCGGCCGGACCAGACGGTGCCGAGCAATTGCATGACCGGCCAAGAAACTGGCTGCTTCTCCCGGTTGCCGGTCGGGGTTCCTGGGCTGAGGGTGCAGAAGGTGTCGGATCCCGTCTCGGGAACGGTGCTTCGTGCCGGTCAGACCGTGACATACACCGTGACAGCCAAGAACACAGGCAATGTGAATCTCAATCCCGTCCTGGTGACTGACAACATGTCAGACGTGTTGGATAACGCGACCTACGTGGACGGTTCGGCGGCTGCGTCGATTGGCGGACAGGCTGTGGGCGCCCCGGCGGTTTCAGGAACCACCTTGACCTGGTCGGGACCCGTGGGGACCGGCCAGACGGTGACGATCACGTACAAGGTCCGGGTGAAGTCTGACATCGTGGCCACGGACATCCTGCTCAACGCGGTGACCGGCCGGGCGACCGATCCGGGCAATCCGAGTGCGGCGGTGCCGAGTAACTGCACGACGGGCAAGGAAACCGGTTGCTTTACCCGCCTGCCGGTGGGTGTTCCGGGCCTGCAGGTGCGCAAGGTCTCCGATCCCGTCTCGGGAACGGTCCTGAGGGCTGGTCAGACGGTGACCTACACCGTGACAGCCACCAATACCGGCAACGTCAAGCTCGATCCAACCGTGGTGACCGATGATATGACTGATGTCTTGGACAATGCCACGTACGTGGACGGTTCGGCCAAGGCGTCCATCGACGGTACGGGGGTCGACGATCCCGTACTGCTGGATCACCTCCTGACCTGGATGGGCCCGCTGGCCTCTGGCAAGACCGTGACGATCACCTACCAGGTCGTCGTCAACGACGACATCGTGGCCACCGACGTGCTGCTCAACTCGGTCACCAGTTCCGCCTCCGATCCGGGCAATGCGGGCAAGGAAGTGCCGAGCAATTGCGTCACGGGCACCGAGAAAGACTGCTTCACAAAGCTTCCGGTGGGTGTTCCGTCGATGGCGGTGCTCAAGGTGTCGGATCCCCCGTCGGGTTCCGCCGTGGGCGCCGGCCAGACCGTGACGTACACTGTGACAGGCAAGAACACCGGCAACGTGGATCTGGAACCGGCTGTGATCACCGACGACATGTCGGGGGTCTTGGCGCACGCCCAGTTCGTCGACGGATCGGCCATGGCCATGATCAAGGATCCGGCTGCGGATACGCTGGTTGCGGCCTCATCGCTGCCATCCCTGTCAGGGACCACGCTGACCTGGTCGGGTTCCTTGGATGTGGACCAAACGGTCATCCTGACCTACCGGGTTGTCGTCAGCGACAAGCTGGATTCTGCGGACGTCCTGGTGAACGCGGTGATCGGATCAGCCACGGATCCGGGTGACCCGGGCCCGGCCACGCGGGCCGGAATGGTGACCATGAGTCAGGTCACGGATCCGGGTGATCCGGGTGATCCGGGCCGGACCGTCTGGTCGAACTGCGTGACTGGCCATGAACCTGAATGCATGACGATTCTGACGGTCATCGTGATCCACACCGGTGGGCAGGTCGACTCGCCCTCCTGGTCCGCCGGGATTCTGGCAATGGTCATGATCCTGGCCGGTGCCGGAGCCCTGTGGCTGAACCGGCGTCGCGCCCAGTGATTCGATCAAGGATCATGTTCTGATTCTTCGGAAGTGTTGACGGCAGGGGATTCTCCGGTACGGTTAGAGCGTGCTGAAATACGCTGTTCCGAGCGAGGACGTGCCGGACGGGTGAAGATTCGGACCCCACATCTTGTACACGTACTGGACGTACGTCGCAAGATGTGGGGTTCGAAGATTCGCCTGTCCGGTGCGCCGCAGCCGGGACATGGTATTTCAGCACGCTCTTACAACGGACTGTTGTGATCGACACGAAGGAGGAGGACAGTGTCCCGTACCGGAGATCCAGTCAGTCTGAGCGCCAACCCACACCAGATCGTCCAGGCGGTGTCCACCGTCTTGAAGGGCCAGGGTGACGCCATCGAATTGGCGGTGATCGCGTTGCTGGCCGAAGGTCATCTGCTGATCGAGGACATCCCGGGGGTGGGCAAGACGACGTTGGCCAGGGCTTTGGCCCAGGCGGTCGACGCTTCCGTGTCGCGCATCCAGTTCACCCCCGACCTGCTGCCCTCCGACATCGTCGGTGTCAGCGTCTTCCGGCCCCAAACCGGTGCTTTCGAATTCAACCCCGGTCCGGTCTTCGCCAGCGTCGTGATCGCCGACGAGATCAACCGGGCGTCGCCGAAGACACAGTCGGCCCTGCTGGAATCGATGCAGGAGGCTCATGTCAGCGTCGACGGTGTGACGTACCGGCTTCCCAGCCCGTTCATGGTGATCGCAACCCAGAATCCGCACGAGATGGAAGGGACCTACCCCCTGCCCGAGGCCCAGCGGGACCGGTTCATGATCCGGATGTCCCTGGGGTACCCCGGTTACGCCGACGAGGTCACCATGCTGGACACTCAAGAGTTGTCCGACCCACTCGACGCAGTCACTCCGGTCGTGACGGCTGACCAGGTCGTCCAGATGATCGGTGTCGTACGGTCCCTCTATGCTGCCGAGGAAGTGAAACGGTATATCGTCGACCTGGCCCGGGCCACCCGCGAGATGACAGGTGTCAGGCTCGGTGTCTCGCCGCGCGCCGGGATCCAGTTGCTGCGGGCTGCCAAGGGTGCGGCCGCGCTGGCGGGCCGGCGTTTCGTCCTTCCCGACGACGTGCAACGCATGGTCCCGCACGTGTGGGGGCACCGGATGTCTCTGGGGCGCACGGTGTCCGAGGAGGCGGTGCAAGGGGTCTTGAAGCAGATCCTCGAACGGGTGAAAGTACGTTGATGCGTCGCCGATTTCGGCCGTTGACAAGGGCAATCGTCATCCTTGTCGTGGGTGTCGGGTGTGGGGTGGCCGGATATCTGGTGGCCAGCCCGCCCGCGGTCGCGATCGGGGGGATCCTGGTCGCTGCCCTCCTGGGTGACGGGGTCCGGTTTTTCGTCGCCGAGTCCCGGGACCCGATGGCCCACCTGGCCCGCTCAGCCGACCCCAATCCGTGCTCGGTTGGCCAGACGCTGACAGTACGAGTGGTGCCGCTGGTGGATCATGCTCGGGCACGAGGCGGGCGTCGGGCCTGGGCGCCCGAGACCACCACGATGGAAGAGACAGTGCCCGTACCCCTGGTTCCCGTGACGAAGGTGAGGGGTGTGGATCCCCGCGACCGGTATGCGGGCCTGGTCTACGACCTGTCTCCCGCCGCTCGCGGGCAGTGGACTCTCGGTCCCTGCTTCGCGACCCGTACTTCTGCCCTCGGGTTGTGGAAGGCCAAGCTGACCGACGCCTCGACCTGCCAGATCACGGTGTGGCCCAGGACCGTCGCTGTCGGTATTCCCATGGGAGTCGCAGACCGGGATGGCGAGGCCCAGGCGACCCGGTTCGTCCACCCTCACCAGGACAATGCCACCGTGAGACAGTACAACCCCGGTGACGACTTGCGGCGCGTCCATTGGCGGTCGTCGGCCCGGCTCGGGGAGCTGATGACCCGTGCCGACGAGCCGACGGACTCGGACCGGTCCTGGGTGGGCCTGATCCTGGCGCCGGGCACCGCGCCCGACGTCCAAGAAGTGGCAATCAGCCTGGCCGCATCGTGGATCGTGGGCTTGGACACGGCTGGATTCGAGGTTAGTCTGGCGTGTGGCGGGCTGGTGCGCCACGGTTCGGCTGCCTCACAGTTGACCCGTTTGGCGGTCCTGACCAACGAGCAGGCAGGATTGCCTCTTCCTCAGACATCGCCGGACGGGGCGTCACTGTTGATCGTCACCCAGTCCGCGGCCGGGCCGATTTCCGCCGAATCGCTGGTCCACCCGTCACACTGCTACGACCGGGCAGCCGGATTCTCCTCAGCCGTCGCGGTGGTTCTCTCCGATTCGGTAGACGATGCCCGGATCGTGGAGGCGGCGGGATGGAGCGTACTCCTGTTGGGCAGCAGGGCCGGGCTGGAGGAGGCCTCCACGCGCCTGGGTCAGGTTCTCGCCCCGCGTCAGACAACGGGTTCACGATGAACCGCGCACTGATCGCCAGTTTCACCGGTCTGGCCCTGGTCTTCACCTGCCTGGGAGCGGGAAACCTCATCGAACTGGGCCCCTGGCGGGTCCACATGGTCGCGTTCCCGCTGCTGATCACGGCTGTCATGTACGCGGTGACGGTTCTGCTGTCGCGGTTCCGGGGGTGGGCGACAGCGGCCTCGTGGTTGCTGGGCCTGGCTGCCTGGGTGTGTTACGTCTGCGGGGTGACAACCCAGGACACCATTCTTCCCACGCCGTCCGCAGTACGAATCGTGGTCGCGCAGCTGCGGGAGGCGGTGACTGCTCTGCCCAATTACGGCCGTCCCGCACCGAATCCCGAGTTGTTCATCCCGTTGGCCGTGGTGGGCTTGGGGCCGGTGTGCCTGCTGGCCGTCTTCTGGGCCCTCAACGTGGAGCGGCCGGTCTGGGCCGGGCTTCCGTTGCTGGCCTGTTGGGGTGTCTTCTTGTCCGGCTCCCCGAACCTGGGACTGCTGTGGGCAGTACTCGCGGGTGTGTCGTACGTGATGCTGCTGGCCGTCTCACCGACGAAGGGCCGGATCCGACCGCGCTTCCGGCTGGTGTCCGTACCTTTGGTGGCTCTGGCCGCCGCCCTGGGTGTGGTCGCATCCGTCGCGGTCCCCCTGGCTCCTGGGTGGGGAACCTACGAGCAATGGCAGGACCTGTGGCAAGGCGGATATTCCGACGGCACGGGGATCAGTCTGACCGGGCAGTTCGCGGTGGACGACCAATTGCGAACGGAGTCGTCGGTGGTGCTGTTCCGCACCTCGGGAGATGTCAGCGCACCTTTGACCATTGGCACTCTGACCAACTTCACAGGCCAGACGTGGATCACCCCGGCGACGCGCGACAGCTGGGTTCCGGCCACCAATAACAATGTGAGCTTCTATCAAGTGGGCCAGGTGCTCTGGAACAACTCCATCACCCCAGTCAGCCAGGTACAGTCGCCAGGACCGCAGTGGACGCCATCGTCACCGGTCAGCGTGACGATCGATCAGTTGTCCGGACATGCCCTGCCCACCGGCATCGGGCCGCGCAGCATCACTTCGACTGGGGGAATGTCGTTGGTCTACAACCCGAACACAGATTCGATCGGTTCGATGCTGGGGATCCGGCCGGGGAATTCCTATTCCACGACTGTCATGACGCTGGACCGGTCTGCCCTGGCAGGCCAGCGGGTGATTCCAGCAAATTCTCTCAGTGTGGTGCACGGCGTCGGTCACATCGATCAGATCTCCGAGTTGACAAGGAAGGTCATCGGTTCGGCGAGAACCGAGGATGCTGTTCTCACCGCCATCCAGTCCTATCTGAGGGGGCCGGGTTTCAGGTACACATTGACGCCGCACTGGACGACGACCGGCGATCCCGTCTGGGATTTCCTCAACAATAAGCAAGGATATTGTGTGCACTTCGCCACCGCCATGGTGGTGATGGCCGCGTCCGTCGGCATTGGGATGCGAGTCTCGGTGGGATACCTTCCCGGCCAGCTGAATGCTGACGGGACCAGGACGGTGACCGGTGCCCAGGCGCACATGTGGCCGGAAGCGTTCTTCCCCGAGATCGGCTGGGTGCCGTACGAGCCGACTCCGTCCATCGACCAGTCGATGAGCAGTCCCAGTTCACCCTCCGTCACACCAACTGCTCAGCCCGCCACGCCCACCGCGGCGCCGTCACCGACCAGCCAGCTGACCAACAGTCCTCAGCCCACCCCGGCCCCAGGGGTCACCCCGACCCCCACCCCACCACCGGTGGCCACAGCGTCGTCATCGACTCTGCCCTGGTACGCCCTCGCCGCAGCGGGAGTGCTCGCCGCCTTGTTCATTGTCCTCGTGATCCGCCTGGCCTACGTCTTCACGTACACCCCCGAAAGGGCGATCCGCCGCCTTCGCCGTGCCGGTGAGCGGGCTGGGATCGTCACCGAGGGTATGAGTGTACGAGCCGTGCTCGACGCTGTGCCGCACCCGGACCGGTCAGCGGGGCTCGACGAGTTGCGCACCCACCTTGAACTCACACGCTACGGCCCGCCCGATCTCAAACCAGGCAGGCTGCGGGGCTGGTCGTGGTGGCGGTTGACCAGGTCCATCCTCACCCAACTACGCAGGGGCAGGTGAGATAGTCTGGTGGTGGCGAAGACCCGCCCCAGTGGCGTACACGATGAGGGGAACCGATGAGCACAATGACCTGGAATGAGTTGGACCAGCAGGCAGTCGACACCGCCCGCGTCCTGGCAGCCGACGCCGTGGAGAAGGTCGGCAACGGCCATCCGGGCACAGCGATCTCACTGGCCCCGGTCGCGTACCTGTTGTACCAGAAGGTCATGACCGTGGATCCGGGCGACCCGCACTGGCTTGGACGAGACCGTTTCGTCTTGTCGATCGGGCATTCCTCACTGACTCAGTACACGCAGTTGTACTTGGCAGGATTCGGTGTGGAGGTGGCGGACCTGGCCAGCTTCCGTACCTGGGGATCCCTCACCCCTGGTCACCCCGAGTTGGGCCACACCGCCGGAGTCGAATGCACCACCGGTCCTCTGGGGGCAGGGGTGTCCAACGCCGTCGGCTTCGCCATGGCTGCCCGCAAGGAGAGACAGTTGTTCGACCCCGGCGCCGAACCCGGGCAATCCGTCTTCGACCACTTCGTCTACTGCCTGGCCGGTGACGGGGACATGGAGGAGGGAATCTCGTCGGAGGCCAGCTCCCTGGCCGCGACCCAGGAACTGGGCAATCTGATCCTCATCTATGACGACAACCGCATCTCCATCGAGGGTGACACGGTGATCGCCTTCTGCGAGGACGTCACAGCGCGCTATGCCGCCTACGGCTGGCATGTCCAGGAAGTAGATTTCACCCAGGGGGGAACCGGGTACGAGGAGAAGATCGACCAGATGTACGCCGCCATCGAGCAGGCCAAGGCCGTCAGTGACCGGCCCAGTTTCATCAAGGTCACCACCATCATCGGTTGGCCCCTGCCCACGATGGCTGGGTCCGAGAAGGTCCACGGTGCCAAGCTGGGCGCGGACGAGGTCGCGGCCCTCAAGACCCGGCTCGGCTTCGATCCCGGCAAGCAGTTCGATGTCGCCGACGCGGTGATCGCGTACACCCGGAAGAACGCCGCCGAGCGCGCGGCCAGTTTCCGGCAGGACTGGGATGCCCGCTTCGCCGCCTGGGCCCAGGCCAATCCAGAACGCAAGGCCCTGCTCGACCGGGTCCTGGCCCGCCACCTCCCCAGTCACCTGGAAGACAGCCTCCCGCAGTTCCCTGCCGGCAAGAAGTCCACCCGCGCGGCCTCCGGTGACGTGCTCAGTGCCATGGCCGACTCGTTGCCCGAGCTGTGGGGCGGCTCGGCTGACCTGGCCGGGTCCAACAACACCACCATGGCTGGACAATCCTCCTTCCTTCCCCCCAATCGTGCCAGCGCCATCTGGACCCCCGCTCCCAATGGGCGAACCCTCCACTTCGGTATCCGGGAACATGCCATGGGTGGCATCCTGAACGCGATCAACACCGGTTTGACAAGGTCGTACGGCGGGACCTTCCTCGTGTTCTCCGACTACATGCGCACCCCTGTGAGACTCGCGGCCCTGTCCCACATCCCCTCGGTTTTCGTCTTCACCCACGATTCCATCGGTGTCGGCGAGGACGGTCCCACCCATCAGCCGGTCGAACACGTGGCGTCGCTTCGCCTGATCCCCGGCTTGGATGTCATCCGGCCCAGCGACGCCAACGAGGTGGCCGAAGCCTGGAAAATCATTCTGGCCACGTCGGACCACCCCACCGCACTCATCTTGACCCGCCAGGACGTGACCACCTTCGACCGTACCCCAGGCTCGGGATTTGCCGCCACCTCCCAGATGGCCAAGGGCGCCTACACCTTGATCGAGGCCAGTGCTCCGGCACCCAAAGCCGTCATCGTGGCCACCGGATCCGAGGTGGAGATCGCAGTCCAGGCCCGTCAGATCCTCCAAGCCGGCGGCATCCCCACCCGTGTGGTCGCGGCGCCGTGCCTGGAGTGGTACGCCGCCCAGCCGGCATCGTACAAGCAAGAATTGTTCCCCTGTGACGCGGCCATCGTGTCGATCGAAGCTGGAGTGACCTACGGCTGGGCCGAGGTCGTGGGGGCGAGGGGCCGCAGCATCGGAATCGATCACTTCGGCGCCTCCGCGTCGGCTGCCACGCTGTACGCCCAGTACGGTGTGACCGCCGATCATGTGGTCAGCGAGGTCACAGATATCCTCGGATAGCCAGGTCGCCTCCCCTGAGCAGTGTCCCGGTTGCTTGGTCGTACTGCCGCTCCTGGTTTGCTTGAAAACTGGCAAATTATAGGTAAAGATTCGTGGTTGTGTATCTGTTTTCTTGCCAGGCGGACAGTCGAATCCGTGGACGTATTGACGGTTACGAGATATCGCGTCCGCCTGTTTGATAGGCTCAACAAGGTACTGCCAAACTCAGGGTAGACTGCGAGAGTCACGAGAGAGAAGGGGTCACATGAGGATCGGCATCCCCATGGAATCCGCCCCAGCGGAGACCAGAGTGGCGGCGACACCGAAAACAGTCGCTCAACTCATCAAACTGGGTTATGAAGTTGTTGTCGA
>Ga0123354_10004718_pt1 | contig 19441 bp, 16 predicted proteins | sample TergutLab28metaG_2_FD_97872 | JGI IMG/M metagenome (GOLD analysis project Ga0123354, IMG submission 97872) | Labiotermes labralis P4 segment gut microbial communities from Petit-Saut dam, French Guiana - Lab288 P4 | ecosystem: Host-associated > Arthropoda: Insects > Digestive system > Gut ...
ATTGCTCGTCTGTGCTACAGAGAAATTCCTATAAAAAATAAAAAAACAAGCAAATTCTTCGAAGAGCGGACGACTGATAGTCGCCCCTACAAAGAAAAAATTCTTACATCGAAAAAAATTCTCTTTAAATACATCTTGACAAATGGCTGATAAATATGCTAGAATGAATAAGATTTTGGGTCGTGGAAAAAATATGGTGGATGTAGCTCAGGTGGTTAGAGCGCTAGTTTGTGGCACTAGAGGCCGTGGGTTCGAGTCCCATCTTCCACCCCATTTAAATAAAATTAATATTGGGGTGTAGCCAAGTGGTAAGGCACCAGGTTTTGATCCTGGCATTCCTAAGTTCGAATCTTAGCACCCCAGCCAATGTTACCTTATATGAACTATATCTGCTTTGTAGGTGGATTTGCGGTTAATATAAGCGGAGTATAATCTCTGTAGATTTCTCAAAGCTTGTTACTGAAGCAAAGTCAAGGAGAATGTTCGCGTAATAAGGTTATAAAAATAGAGATTGCATAATAATTGTAATTTCTATTTTTTATTAAAAATTTGACTATAAACGCAATTTTTATGATATAATATATAAAAAAGAAAAGGGATGATAACATGAAACCGATAATATATTTAGATACTTCAGTTATGAGCTATTTATATCAAAAGGATGCTTTAGAAAGAGAAGAACAGACAATAGAATTTTGGAACATTTTAAAAACAGGGAAATATCAAGTAATTATAGGAAGTATCGCCTTTGACGAAATAGAACAATGTGACGAAGAAAAAAGAGATATAATATATCAATATTTAGCCGAGATATCATATAATAGAACAAGTGTAAATGCTGAAATAGAAGCATTAGCAAAAGAAATAATAGAAGAAGGTGTATTGAAAGAAAAGAGCTTGGACGATTGTCTACATATAGCAACAGCAATATTAAGTAATTGTAATTTTATAGTTTCTTGGAATTTTAAACATCTAGTAAATGTAAAAACAATAAACGGAATTAGGCAAATAACATTAGCAAAAAATTATAATAGATTTATGGATATATATTCGCCTAATATGTTATTAGAAGGAGATGATGAAAATGAGTAAATTAAATATTAGTAAAGACTTTACTATTGAAGATATTCATAAAATAAGGGAGTATAATTCTGAAAGAAGAAAGAATTATACTACTGACGAGTTAATATCAGATATAGAAAAAAGTGCAGATAAAGCAGAAAAACGCATTAATGAATTAAGAAAAAAGACAGTTGCTATATAAATTATTTATAGTGTCTATAAAGCTATGCATAAAATAAAAAGCTTAGTTGAAAAACTAGGCTTTTTTTGTTATAATATGAGAAATAAATTATTGGTAAGTGTAAATTAATTAAAGTAATAGCAGAGTAATAAACAAATCATATTTTGATATATAATTAAAAAAAATTGTTTATACTAGAAATAGGAGAAATTATGAGTAAAAAAAAGAAAAAAGGTGAAAGCACAGACTTATTTAGGTGCACATATGAAGCAAAATCAGAAAGATATGGTTTTGCAATATGTCTAGATATGGAACAAAGCGACTTTTATATTCCTGCAGAATATGCTAATACTGCGATGAATAAAGATGAAGTATTGGTTAAGTGTATAAAAAATGCTACAGAAAAAGATAGAAAAGTGGGTAAAATTGTTAATATTGTAAAAAGAAACACTAAAACTGTAATAGGAAAGTATACAAAAAACAGGAACTTTGGTTTTGTTCAGCCTATAAATGCCAATATGCAAGACATATATGTTTCAAAAAAAGGAAACAAGAACATAAAAGATGGTGTAATGGTTGAAGTTTTAATAACTAAATATCCAACTGGGAGATCAAAAGCAGAAGGGCAAATTATATCTGTTTTAGGAAATGCTGATGATATATTAATAGAATCGAAAGCTCTTTTTATGGAATATGGCTTAGACGAAAAGGAAAAGTTTAATAAAGGAGTAATGGAAGAAGTTGAAAAAATTCCTAGTATTGTTTCAGAACAGGATAAAAAGAATAGGGTAGACAAAACGAAAGAAAGAATATTTACAATAGATTCCGAAGATGCTATGGATTTAGATGATGCAGTTTGCATTAAACAGCTTCAAAACAAAAATTATATGCTATCGGTACACATTGCAGATGTCAGCCATTATGTAAAAGATGGTACAAAACTTAATGCAGAAGCGGTATATAGAGGGACAAGCATATATATTCCAAACTATGTAATACCAATGCTTCCGACAAAGCTTTCTAATGGAATATGTAGTTTAAATGCAGGTGTAGAGCGTTTAGCTTTGAGTATTGATATGGAAATAGATGAAAACGGCAAAGTCGTAAATAGTGAAATATATAAGTCTGTTATAAAAGTGACTAAGAAAATGACTTACGAGAAAGTGTATAATGTAATATGTAATGAAAATCCAAAAGTTTTGGAAGAGTATAAAGAGTATAAAAAAGATATTACTCTTATGAAAACGCTTGCAGAAATTTTAAATAAAAAAAGGGTAAAAGAAGGAAGCATAAATTTTGATATACCAGAAACCAAGATAGTTACTGACGAAAACGGTAATGTTGTTAATGTAAAACCATATGAAATTAATACTGCAAACAAGATTATTGAAGAATTTATGCTTATTTCTAATGTTACTATTGCAGAGAAATTTTATTTTCTAGAGTCGCCATTTATTTATCGTATACACGAGAATCCAGATGAGGACAAGTTAAACGATTTGAATAAATTGCTTTCGTTGTATGGAAGAAAATTAAAGTCCACTAAAAACGTTCATCCTAAAATGTTGCAAAATATAATTAATAGTTTTGAAGATGAAACAAGCAAAGACGTGATTTCTAGGCTTATGCTTAGAACATTAAAATTGGCTAGATATAGTGAAGAGTGTGTGGGACATTTTGGTTTGGCATTTAAATACTATTGCCATTTTACATCTCCAATTCGCAGATATCCAGACTTATTTATTCATAGAGTGATTTCTGACATAATAAAAAATGGATATAAATTAGATCAAAAAATAAAAGATAAATATTCAAAACAAGCCAGAGAATATGCTAAAACTTCATCAGATATGGAAAAGGAAGCAACAAAAATAGAAAGAGATTTTGATGATTTATATATGTGCATATATATGAAAGAAAGACAAGGAGAAGAGTTTGAAGCGACGATTTCATCTGTAACCAGTTTCGGCATGTTTGTTAGATTAGATAATACTGTTGAAGGATTGGTTGGATTTCGTTCAATGGGTAATGATTATTATGTTTTTGATGAAAAAAAATATAGAATTGTTGGTACTCATAATGGGAAGGTATATAAAATAGGTGATAGGATTAAGGTAAGACTTACAAGAGCAGATGTTAGAATGAGGCAAATTGATTTTGAAATAATTTAAAAATGTAATAGAAAAATAATGAAAAAGTAATATAATTGTAATAAAGCTTAAAACCATTGTTATAGTGTATATATACAAACCGAATTGTTGAACGATTGGGCTTTTAAGAAAAATTGCTATTGCAAATATTGTCAAAAAATGTTATTAATATAAATAAATTATTAAAATTTCATTAAAGTTTATTAAGATGGTTAAATGGAAGGAATCTAATGCAAGTATTCAAGGAGGGTTTATGAGTACAAATAAATTAACAATAAAAGCAATAGTGGTAATAGTAATAGCGGTATTTATGTTGCAAATTATAGCACCGATGACAACAAAGGCAGCAGGAGATATAACTTCAAATAGATATGACATAATTGATAATCTTATAACAAAAATAGAATCAGGAACAAGACTAATAAAATTTGTAAGGGGTATTATGGCAAGTTCAGATTCGACGTATATGATATATGATGGAAATAAAGTAGTATATGACCCAAGCAAAGTGGTATATGATGGAAATAAAATAGATTATTCTCAAGATGGAAGTGATATAAACTGGTTTACAAAGCTAAAAACAGGAATGACTTTAAAAGTAGGAAACGATACGACATATACTATGGTAGTGCAAGGAGATGTAAGTGGAGATGGTCTCTTAACAGCTTTAGATTTATCCCAACTTAAAATGCATTTCGTAGGATTGAAAACATTGCAATCACCGTATTCAAACGCTGCAGATATAAATTATGATGGACAAATAACGGCGGTAGACATGTCACAATTAAAAACAATGTTAGTAAATTCATCAAGCATAAGTAAACAAGAAATTATCGATACAATGGATATAGATAATAGTTCAATATTGATAACTACAATAACAGATACTTTATATGTAGATAGCGATGTAATAATAATACAAGAAATTATTAATAAAATGGAAGAGGATGGATGTAGCAACACTATAGTAGTAAATGGCGATTCGATAGTTTTAAATGGCAAGACAATATCAGTGAGAAATAGAAACATAGATGATGTTTATGAGGATATAAGAACGGTTTTGGGATATGGTGATGGATACATAAGTATTGACGATGGAAATAACAACGTAACGGTATATGATGGGCAGTATGCAAGTATATCTTACAATGGTAATAGTATAGATGTATATGGTAGTTATTATGATGTAAGTGAAAATGGGAAAAATATACATAAAGATGGATGTAGTAATACAGTAAAAATAGACGGCAACTATATGGTATTAAACGGACAACAAGTATTGGTAACAGGTAGCACTGTAGATGCTGTATATAGTGCAGTAAAAAGTATTTTGGGGTATTAATATTAGAATATTAATATAAATAAATCTATAAAACGGAGGAGAAAGAAGTGGAAGAAAACAACACACAAAACAACAACGCACAAAATGGCAGTGGACAAAGCAATAGTGGGCAAAATAACAATATGCAAAGCAATAACACACAACATATGGGACCGAACAAAACCTTAGGTCTATCAATACTTGGAGTTATTATCTTGATAGGAATTATTGTAATAGTAATATTATTATTAAAGAATAATGATACACAATCAGTAAGTAAAACAGAAACAGGAGCTGGGGTATCGATGTCAGTTCCAGGAGTTGGAACAATTTCAGTAGGAGAAAATGGAGCTTCAATAACAGGGGGAGGAATGTCAATAACAGCCAATGGGGACGGGGCAAATATAGCAGGAGATGGAGCATCAATAACAGCAAATGGAGATGGGGCAACGATAACAGGAAATGGAACAACAATAACAGCAAATGGTGGTGGAGCATCAGTAACAACAGGGGATTTATCTTCACAAGCTAGTACCTATATATCATCTAAAGATACAAACATACCAGGAAATGAATATACAATAGAAGATGATTATATAAGGGTGGATAACGGAAACGATTATGCAGAAGCTGATATATCACCATTTAATGAAATATGTGTGTATTTAGGGGATAATTATATAACTGTAGACTCAGATAGTATTTATATATCTGAAGCTGATAATACAGTATCTAAATCAGGTGTAAACAATACAATAACAATAGATGGCAATTATGCAATATTAAATAATCAAAAAGTATTGATTATAGGAAATACAATAGAAAACATATATCAATCAGTAAAAACAATATTAGGATATGGAACAACAACCCCAACAAGTACTTCAAGCAATACAACAGAAGTATTAAGTTTAAAAGATGGTTTAGATAGTGTTGCTGTATATGATAATCAATCAATAGACATATATTACAAAAACAATTGCATAAAGGTACTTTTGAACCAGTGCTATATAAATGAGGAAGGCAAAAAAGAAATCAATAAGAACGTGAATAGTACAATAAAAACTGATGGAAATTATGTTGTATTAAATAATCAAAAAGTATTAATTAAAGGCAACACAATTGGAAATGTATACAATACAGTAAAGAAAATTTTAGGATATTAATTGTAGGGGCGAACATTGTTCGTCCTGCATTATTGGAAATTGAGAAACTTATATGAATAATATTTAAAGGAGCAAATATAGTTATGAAACTAAGACATGAAATAAAAGAAGAAGCAAAAGGTATTTTAAAACAAAGATGGGGACAAGCATTTGTTGCAACGCTTATTTATGGGGCAATGTTATATTTAGGAACGTGGTTACTAATGGATTTATTAGTAGCTGTGTTTAGATGGTATCCAGGAACATGGTTGATGGCAATATTTGTTGTGATAGTTCTTGTAGTTTTTGAAGCAATTATTTTTTATAATCTTATAGTATACTTTATAAAATTTAAAAGAGGAGAAAATGGTAATGCCTTTGATGAAATGTGTGTTAAAATACTAGGCAATTTTAAGGCGATGTGGGCAGTAGCTTGGGGAATATTTAGCAAAATGTGGTACTATTTTGTTATAGTAATAGCATGTGTGTTAATTATTGTAGGATTGGGTATGTCGGCATTAGGTGGTAATAGTGTTTTGGAAAGTACTAAGCAGGCTCAAGATGTATATCAACAAGGTGTTGGTGATTTTCCTACTATTTCTGAAACTGTTGCTACCCCGTCACAAACAGGGGGAATTGGTGAGTTGGTATTAGTGGGTATTACACCTATAGCAATTTTAGTAATAAGTATATTTATATTAATTAAAGGATTATACTATGTTTTATCGCCATATGTAATGTATGATAGTGGAAACACCTTAAAAGGAAGAGAAGCAGCAAAAAAGAGTAGAGAATTAATGAAAAAAATGAGAGGAGAATATCTCGTATTAGGATTAAGCTTTATAGGTTGGGAAATTCTTGCGTATATAGTAGGAGGAGTTTTATTTGCAATAGTAGCTCACATAATAAACTGGACACCATTATTAAATCTTATAGCATTTATACCTATGGCAATGGTTCTTGCTTATATGCAGATTTCAATGGTTATTTTCTATGAAGAATTGGCTGGAAGAGGAAATGAAGAAGTTACAGCAGAAATACCAGGAGTAAATAATTTAGGAGATAAAATAGAAGCAAGTGAAACACAAAACAATACACAAAATGAAACACATCATATGAATAAGAACATGACTATTGGATTATCAATAGTTGGCGTTATTATTATAGCAGGGATTATTATAATAACAGTAATATTCTTTAATAAAGTCAAATCGTCAGCGGACGAATTACAGTCAAGTTTATTTGGCACATCAGAAAATGAAACATCGATATCAATGCCAGGAGTTGGAACGATTTCCGCAGGGGAAGACGGAGCAACAGTGACAGGAGATGATGGTACATCAATAACGGTAAATAATGATTGGTCTTCAATCACAGGAGATGAAACATCAATAACAGCAGATGGAAGTGGAGATGTAGAGACATCAAATGATAGTACATACACATCAGGAGATAATTATTTAACTTTGTATCAAGGAAATGATTTTGTAAATGTAGATATGTCAGATAGTACTATAGGTGTGTATCTGGGTGATAATTTCATAAATGTTTATCTTGACAGTATTAATATAAGTGAAAGTGATATTACAATATCTAAATCAAGATTGAACAATACAATAGGAATAGATGGTAATTATTTAGTATTAAATGGACAAGAGGTATTAGTAACTGGTAATACTGTAGCTAATGTATACAATGCAGTAAAAACTATTTTGGGGTATTAATATTAGAATATTAATATAAATAAATTTATAAAGAAAGGAAAAATGAAAATGGACGAAAAAAACACAGAAGACAAAGCACAAAACAATACGCATCACGGAGCACCAAACAAAACATTAGGATTAGCAATACTTGGAGTTATTATCTTAATAGGTATTATTGTAATAGCAATAATATTATTAAAGAATAATGACACAAAATCAGTAAGTAAAACGGAAACGGGAGCTGGGGTGTCGATGTCAGTTCCAGGAGTTGGAACAATTTCAGTAGGAGAAAATGGAGCATCAGTAACAGGAGGAGGGATGTCAATAACAGCAAATGGAGATGGAGCCTCAATAACAGGTGGTGGAACAGCGATAACAGCAAATGGAGATGGAGCGACAATAACAGGAGATGGAGCATCAGTAAATGTAAGTGGCAGTCCAATGCTAGCAACAAAAGCAGATGCAACAACAACTGTAAATGGTGATACAGTATCAGCAACAACAGGTGGTACATCAACAAATGTAAATGGTGGTTCAGTATCATCAGCACAAATAAAAGATTCAGCAACGAATTTCATAAACAATGGCTCAGCATCATCAACAACAGGTGATACATCAGTAAACGTAAATGGTAATTCAACTGGAGCATCAAGCGACCAATTAGTTTTGACAGAAGGTAGTGGTAGTGTAGTAGTAACAAATGGCAGTTTAATAAGTATTGTAGAGGGTAGCTATAGAATATCAGTATATCCTACTTATTACAGTATAATAGAAGGTAGTAGTGTAAATACCAAAAATAATATAAACAATACAATAGGAATAGATGGCAATTCGTTAGTGTTAAACGGACAAAAAGTATTAGTAACAGGTAGTACCGTTGGTAACGTGTATAGTGCAGTAAAGAGTATTTTAGGATATTAATAATTTTTAGAATAATAAATTTAGGGCATTCTGTTAAAAGAGTGTCCTTTTTGTTACTATTTAAAGGTTTATTCTAAAACTTCCGCTTCTGAAGTATAGTAGACTTCTTTCGAAACATAAAATGTGATATATTTACAAAAAACAAGTAGGTGTCATTCTGAGCTTTGCTACAAAGCCTTGCTCACGAAGAATCTCACTAAATGGTAGATATACAAATGAAAATAGATAAAGTAAGATTCTTCGTAAAGCGGGCTACGAAGTAAGGCTCAGAATGACAATGCCTGAAATCCACACAGGTTTCGAAAGAAGTCTAGTATAGTTTTTAAAAAGGCTCCTCCAAGTCTCCGATTTTTGAGTAATAAAATCCAAGCCTAGGCATAAAATTAAATGGTGAAGTTTTTTGTTAAATACAGTAAATCAAGCATTATGGGTGATTGTTAGTGTAATAATTTTTTTGTGTGGAATATATTTTTCATTTAAACTAAAATTTATTCATCTTAATTTCAAGAGAATGTTTCAGTCTATTACTCAGAAGTCAAATAAGAAAGAAAGTATAAGTTCATTTCAGGCACTTACCATGTCATTAGCAGGGAGGATAGGAGTTGGTTCTTTATCTGGAATTGCTCTTGCAGTTTTTTTAGGTGGACCGGGTGTACTTTTTTGGATTTGGATGACTTCTTTATTTTGTGCAGTTTTAGCATTTGTTGAAAGTGTTTTGGCTGTGACGTTTAGGCATAAAGATACAGGTAATATATATAGAGGGGGACCATTCTATTATATAATGGAGGGGTTAGGAAATAAAAAATTATCTTTAATATATGCCGTTATAATACTAATTTCCTACGTTTGTGGATTTTCAACCATGCAAATAAATACCATGAGCAAGTGCATAAACCAAGTAACAAATATAGAACCATGGGTTGTTGGGGTAGTATGTGCAGTGTTAACTGGACTTGTAATTTTTGGAGGAGTGAAGAAGATTGCATCCACTACAAGTAAAATTATTCCGATAATGACTTTTTTTTATTTATCTATTTGCTTGTATATAATAATAGCTAACTTTCCAATGATAAAAATAGTTTTTGAAGAGATAATTAGTAGTGCATTTAATTTTAAGGCTATCGGTGGGGGCTTTATTGTAACGTTATTAATTGGAATGCAAAAGGGAATTTTTTCAAGTGAAGTGGGATTAGGAACGGGTTCGATTGCAGCTGTAACAGCAGATACTGAAAATGCAGCAATTAATGGGCTGGTGCAAGTTTTTGGTGTTCATGTTGAAAATTTAATATTTGCCACTTTAACCACATTTGCAGTATGCATGTCTAATTACAGCAATCTAGTTATTCCAGATGCAAATGGAATAGAGATAACATTATATGCATTTCAATATCATATAGGAAATTTGGGGAATATATTTATTACGATTACAATTTCTTTATTTGCATTTTCAACAATTATTGCAGGCTATTATTATGGCGAATCTAGCTTGAAATTTATTAGAAATGCTACTAAATTGGATACTTTAATGCTGAAAATAATAACATTGTGTATGCTTGTAGTAGGAAGTGTAATTTCTAGCAATTTGCTATGGTCTGTTGTGGATGTTTTGGTTGGGACGATTGCACTTGTGAATGTTTATGCTTTGTTTAAATTGAGGAAAATAGTTGTGGAGGAGTATATGGAGTATAAACGTTGTCAATAAAATTTTGCAAAAATGATTAAAAAGTGCTATAATAAAGTTATAATGTGTGTAGTAAACGTAGTATAATTCAGCCTAGGAGAGCGTCATGAGTGAGAAGAGAAAAAAAGAGTACGATCAGCAAACAAATGAAAGAAGAGATGTTGAAAAAACCGAAGAAAGAATTAGGGCAGAACGGGCGTTTATGAAATTTGTTAAGATATATCTCGAGCTGTTGGATGAGTTATATGGACCTCCGAAACGAAAACGGAGATGAAGTGCGTTTAGGCGGGTGATAATTGTCACCCGCTGATTTTATTTTTTAGGTCTTGATTTTTCTCATATTTAATTATATAATAATACCAAAGAAAGGGTGGTTTGGTATGAAAGTTAATAAAGAAGAAGTTTTAAAAATTTCAAAACTTGCGAACTTAAATTTAAATGATGGCGAAATTGATTTATACACAAACAATTTAGAAGACATATTAAATTTTGCAGAAATAGTAAACGAAGCACCAATTGAAGGCTTGGAGGAAACAATAGGAGCTACAGAAACTCATAACGTTTTTAGACAAGATGAAGTAATAGAATATGGAGAAACCCAAGAATTATTACAAAATGCACCTGAACAAGAAGGAAATATGTTTAAAATACCAAATGTAATTAGTTAAGGAGGGATTTTATTCAAACTTTAGAAGGGAATGATTAGAGAAATGAACATTACAGAGTTGACAGTTCATGAGTTAAAAGATAAATTACAAAAAAAAGAATTAACAATTACAGAAATAACTAAAGCATACATAGAAAAAATAAAAGAAAAAGAAGGAGACATAGGTGCATTCGTTACAACATTGGAAGAGCAAGCAATAGAACAAGCAGAAACAATAGAAAAGGGAACTGTCAATGGAACAATTTCTAGTCCATTGGCAGGAATTCCTATTGGCATAAAAGATAATATTTGCACAAAAGGAATAAAAACAACATGTTCTTCAAAAATGTTAGAAAATTTCGTTTCACCATATGATGCAACGGTTATTGAAAAACTAAAACAAGAAAATTTAATATTTTTAGGTAAACTAAACATGGATGAATTTGCTATGGGTTCTTCAACCGAAAACTCTGCATTTAAGAAAACAAAAAATCCGTGGGATTTAACTAAAGTGCCAGGAGGTTCAAGTGGAGGCAGTGCTGCAGCAGTTGCTGCCAATATGGTGCCATGGGCATTAGGGAGCGATACAGGAGGATCAATCCGTCAGCCAGCAGGGTTTTGCGGAGTAGTGGGCATGAAGCCTACTTATGGATTGGTTTCAAGGTACGGATTGGTTGCGTTTGCCTCTTCATTAGACCAAATTGGACCTATTACAAAAGATGTTGAAGATAATGCAATATTGTTAAACCTAATAACTGGGCATGATAAAAGAGATTCCACATCTTTAAAGATAGATAAAAGGGATTATACTAAGAGTTTGGTTAAAGATGTAAAGGGGCTAAAAATAGGCGTTCCAAAAGAATTTTTTGGTGAAGGAATAAATGGAGAAGTAAAAAAGGCATTACAAAAAGTACTCGAAAATTATAAAGAATTAGGAGCGGTAGTAGAGGAATGCTCATTAAATGTGGCTGAATATTCATTGGCTACGTATTATATTATTGCTTGTGCTGAAGCTAGTTCTAACCTAGGCAGATTTGACGGAATTAGATATGGTTACAGAACTGAAAATTTTAAATCGTTGAAAGACATATATAGAAACTCTAGAAGTGAAGGATTTGGGGCAGAAGTAAAAAGAAGAATTATATTAGGAACTTATGTGCTAAGTTCAGGGTATTACGATGCATATTATAAAAAAGCTCAACAGGTAAGGACATTAGTAAAGCAAGAATTTAAAAAAGCATTTGATAAATATGATATTTTAATAACGCCAACAACACCAACAACGGCATTTGAAATAGGTTCAAAGTCGGATAATCCATTAGAAATGTATTTAGCAGATATTTGTACAGTTTCTGTAAATATTGCTGGAGTGCCTGCAATATCTATTCCTTGCGGGTTTGATAGTAATGGCTTGCCAATAGGTTGCCAACTAATTGGGAATCATTTTGAAGAGGAAACATTGTACAGGGCAGCGTACACATATGAGGAGGAAAGGCAAATGTAGGGGCGAACATTGTTCGTCCACAGGCAAATACAACTGTAATATATATTAAAGGAGGAAAGGTAAGGATGAGTAAAAGATTATATACAATTGACGAGCTTAAAAAGCTTATAATTCCTATATTAATTAAATATGGAGTAGATAAAGCATATCTTTTTGGTTCATATGCAAGGGGCGAGGCAACTCCTGAAAGCGATATTGATATTTTGATAAAAAGCGAAGCTATTAAAAGTTTATTCAAATTGGGTGGATTATATTATGAATTGGAAGAGATACTTAATAAGAGTATAGATATTATTACAGAAGAAACTTTCACAAATCAACCTACTGATGAATTAGATGAAGAATTTTATGAAGGAATATTGAAAGAAAGGATGTTAGTATATGAAAGATAGAAATATTTCGATACTAAAATATATATTGAAATATTGTAAACAAGTAGAAGAAACCCTTAATACTTATGGTGAGGGAAAAGATGATTTTTTTAATAATCATGATTTTAAAGATTCAATTAGTATGAAAGTTTTTCAAATAGGAGAATTAGCAAATAATTTAACAAAAGAATATAGAGCAGAGACATCTGATGAAATTAATTGGCATGAAATTTCAGGGATGAGAAATCATTTTGCTCATGGATATATTAAAATGGATATTAACAGGATATGGGATACAGCCACAAATGATATACCTGTTTTGAAAAGGTTTTGTATAAAAGAAATTAAAAGATTAGATTCTTCAGAAGATAAAAAGGAAGGAAATTAGTAATCATGAAAAATGAGAATTACGAGGTAGTAATAGGATTAGAAGTGCATGCAGAATTATCTACAAAATCGAAAATATTTTGTAGTTGTTCTGCAGAATTTGGGGGAGAGCCAAATACGCATTGTTGTCCAGTATGTATGGCAATGCCAGGGGCATTACCTGTATTAAACGAGAAAGTCGTTGAATATGCAGTGAAAGCAGGACTTGCTACGAATTGTAAAATCGCTAAAAATAGCAAGAACGATAGAAAAAATTATTTTTATCCAGATTTGCCAAAATCATATCAAATATCGCAATTTGATTTACCACTATGTTATGAAGGATATGTTGAAATAGATACCGCAAATGGAGTTAAAAAAATTAGACTTACACGTATTCATATAGAAGAGGATGCAGGAAAATTAAATCACGATACATATAGGGGTGGAAGCTTAGTAGATTTAAATAGGGCTGGGGTTCCATTGATAGAGATAGTTTCAGAGCCTGATATTAGTTCAGTTGAAGAAGCGGAAATTTATTTGAGAAAATTAAAATCAATATTAGAATACATAGAAGTTTCAGACTGTAAAATGCAGGAGGGTTCTTTAAGAGCAGACGTTAATGTTTCTATAAGAAAAAAAGGAGATACAAAGCTAGGTACAAGAACAGAAATGAAAAATATGAATTCATTTAAATCTATTGTACGAGGGATTGAGTATGAAATTTCAAGGCAGATAGAAGTGGTTGAAAATGGTGGCAAAATTGAACAAGAAACATTAAGGTGGGATGATGTAGCTGGAAAAACATCTTCAATGAGGGATAAAGAAGATGCACAAGATTACAGGTATTTTCCAGATCCAGATTTGGTTGCAATAAAACTTTCAGATGAATATATAGAAAATATTAGGGAAAGCCTTCCAGAGATGCCAGAGAGTAGAAAAAAGAGGTATATTGAAGAATATAAACTTCCAGAATTTGATGCGAAAATTATTACAAGTTCAAAGCATTTAGCTAATATGTTTGAAAAAGCTGTAGTGGTATGTAAAAATCCAAAAGCAGTAAGCAATTGGCTTATATCTGATGTATCAAGGATATTAAATGAAAAAGAATTAGAGGCATCAGAAATTCCTTTTGAAGCGGAATATTTGGGAAAATTAGTTGTGCTTATAGAAAAAGGTACAATTAGTTCAGCAATAGCAAAAAAAGTGTTGGAGGAGATGTTTGAAAATCCAAAGGATCCAGCAATGATAGTTGAAGAAAAAGGATTAGTACAGATTTCAGATGAAGGTGCAATAAAGGAAGTAGTTCTTAAAATATTAGCAAATAATCCGCAATCAGTAGCTGATTTTAAAGCAGGAAAAGATAAGGCACTAGGCTTTTTAGTGGGTCAAGCTATGAAAGAAACAAAAGGAAAAGCAAACCCACAAATGTTGAATAAGATGTTTTATGATAGTATATGTACAAATATATAGGGATTCAAAAGAAAAAAGGAGAGAATTAAAAGATGGAGAAAACGTATAAGTCTTGTAGCTGTACACACACACACACACACACACACACACACACACAATATAATTACCAGAAGCGGAAAACATATTAAAGAAAAAGGAATAACGTTAATTGCTTTAATAATCACAGTAATAGTAATGCTAATTTTAGCAACAGTGGCAGTACGCACGATAATTGGTGGAGGATTATTTAGTAAAGTTAATGAAGCAAAAATAAGATATGATTTAAGTGCAATACAAGAAGAGATAACTACATATGTATTAGGACAACAAATGGATCAAAAGAGTGGAATAGATTTGTACCCAGTGTTTCCAGATGAAACAATGGCGAATTCGGGAATAGATACAAGTAATTTGCCAGATGACTTAAAGCAAAAACTATTGTTATATGCAAGTACAGCACCACAAGGCAAAATACCAACATTTGATGATATAGATTATACGCAATTCTATAAAATAGATACAAGCAAAGTACAATCAGCATCAGGCTATGGTGACTTATATCTGTATGGTGATGGTGAAGGAGGGTATAAGGTAATAAGTTTAACTGGTATAACATTAGGTTCATCTTTTGCAAATGTAATAATTCCATGGAATGATACACCAGACCAATATGTAGCAACAAGCAACAATACTTATAAACTATGCTCAGATGGAACATTAAAAGTAGTAGGGCAATTAAGTGGAATATCTGGAGCAACACAGCAAGAGCTAGATTCGTTTAATGGGCTACAAGAGTTTGTATTACCAAGTGAAAGTGATAGTGGAATAGCACAATATACATCCGCAGATCACACAATAAATTCAGAAGAAGATAAAGTAAAAAAGATATATTTTGAGGGAAACACAGTATATGTGATAGACAAAAATGATGTTTTATGGGCATGGGGAGATAATACTACCAACAAACTTGGTCTTGGAAATTCATATATAGTAACAACTCCAACAAAAATAGCGGAAAATGCAAAAGATGTATGGGCAGGTTATAACAATACATGGTATTTAGGAACAGATGGTAAATTATACGCAGCAGGAGATAACACTGTTGGAACTCTAGGACAAGGCGATGAAAAACTATATTATGGATTTGTAAATGTACCAGGTATAAATGGTACTGTCACGGAAGTAAAAAGTAGTGATTATTATTTAAGACAAGGATGTATTATAATTTGTGATAATGGCAGTAAAGTATATGGTTTAGGAGTAAGTTACGCACTTGGATTGGGTACATGGGATAATCAAGATACACCAAAAGAATTGCCATATTTTGAAGGAGCTAGTGAGATTGTATATGGTGGCACATATTCACTTGTATTAAAGAATGGTACAGTAAATGCTGTTGGTATTAATTATCAAGGATGGCTTGGACTTGGAAATGTTGAATATGTACTAGATTTTGAGCCTATACCAATAAGTAATGTGGTGGATATAGCATCATTTGGTGGAGGAATGGATGTAATAAAGACTGCTGATGGAGACTTGTATTTTACTGGTGTTGGTAAACAAGGAACAGATGGAGTTGAATATGATGGTAATCCAGTCAAGGTGGCTGGAGAAACAGGGCAATATAAAGATATGGAATTATCTAATAATCAATTATTTCTGATGGATAAGATGTTATATTCAGCATGGAATGATGATTCTACAGGGAACGTATATATATATCAATATGATAACACACATACAAATGTATTGGATGTGTATAAATATGCACATTCACCAAAAATATTTAAAGAAAATAACAAAATATATATATATTCTTCACCGAATATAACAGTCTTTGGTAAAAGAACAATTACAAGTTTAAAAACTTTGTTTAATGGAGTATCTTTTGTACAAGGTATGGGAAGTAGCCTAAACATAGTTACTTCGGATGGTGAAATATATGAAGATTTAATAAAAAATACCGACATATCTAATGTGGAACAACTTATATCATCAAGTGGAGCTAGATATGTACTTACGAAAGATGGTAAATTATTTGCTAAAAATGTTGGATACGGACAAGCTGTTGGAGGATGGGGGGATGCAACTGCAAAAGGAAGTGATACATTAGAAAATTATAATCAAGTATTAAAAACAGCAGGAACTTCATTTGACAATGTTAAAAAAGTTTTTGCAATTAAAGATATAGATACAGGATGGAATATTCCGGAATGTATTTTTATAACAGAAGATAATAGAATTTATTGGATGGGAACAGATTATTATGTGTGCCTTCCAGCAGCTATATCAGGAGATGTAACTGTTGAAGCTAATACAAAAGTTACTTTGTATCCAAAAGATATAACTGATAGTGATCCTAATCAAAATCTAAAAAGTATTGCAGATAAAATAAAAGATATAAGATTCTCATTTGAAGGAGTGGGAGGTTCGCAACTTACGAGTACACTTATTGTAACAGATGATGGCGAGTTATATACAATGTCAAGAGATGCAAGGACAACTGGTTTGGGAACTGATAAGGGTGTGCCTACAGGCTTTGTGTTATTGAATGATGGAACAGGAAATTTAGGGGATAAAAAAATATTAGAAGCAAGAATTTGTGGAGGAACGTCATTTGTAGTGACAGCAGATGGAGATGTATATGCATGGGGATATAATTATTATGGACTTATGGGACCAGGATATGATTTAGGAGCATGGTATGATACACCACAAAAATTAAAGATATCAAATATAAGAACATTAGAAATAGGAGACGGATTTGCAATATTTGTTGGTAAATCAGGTCAAGTATGGGGAATAGGAAATAATGCATACGGACAACTTGGCGATGGTACAACAAAATCAACCAATACTTTTGTAAGATGTACGGAATTGGAGAAGTAATAAAGTACATTTTTACCGTTTCCCTAGGGTTTGTGGATTAAAAACAATGAAAAACAAAATCAAACAGCGAAGCTTGTTGAAAAACAAGACTTTGCTGTCTTTTATTGTCAGAAAATAAAATGTAAACAAAAAGTAATATTTTAAGAAATTTATGAACGAAATATTTATTTCCGTAACAAATAATGTTTTAAAAATCTCCCAAACTGCCTAAACTAGAGAAAACTGCTATTGAAAACTTTATCAAAAAATGCTTTAATATGATTAATTAATAAGGGGGAACCAATGAACATAAGAAAAATTGTAATAAAAAGGATAGTAATATTAGTAATAATTATATCTATGTTACAAATTATTTCATCAATAAAGATATTTGCAGCAACAACAGAAAATATAACAACAAAATATGAAATTAGAAATGATGTAATAATGAGAGTAGTAGCGGGGACTACAGTAACACAGTTTTTAGATAACATTACAGTGGATTCTGGTGCCACAAAGGCAGTATATAGCGGAAGTACGCAAGTAACGGATAGCACAAAACTAGCAACAGGAATGGTGTTAAAAGTAGGAACTGATACTACATATAAAATAGCAGTGCGAGGAGATGCAAATGGAGATGGAAACTTAACATCAACGGATTTATCTCAATTTAAGATGCACTTTACAGGTGTAAAAAGTTTAACATCACCAAATTTAGAATCAATAGATATAGACTATAATGGGAAAGTAACATCAGTAGATTTATCTCAACTAAAGATGTTGATAGTAGGATTAGGATTGCCAACAGGAGACCAGTCAGATCAACCAACACAACAAAATCAACCAACACAGCCAGATCAACCAACGCAGCCAGATCAGCCAACGCAACCAGACCAACCAACACAGCCAGACCAACAGAATCAACCAAATGGGACAATTGTAGTATCAGGTGAAATAACAATAGAACCAGATACAATAGAGCCTGTAAAAGAGTTAGGCATAACAATAGGATGGCCAGACAATATAGATGGATTAACAAAACAAGTAAGTATAGATGGAGGAGATACTTTTATCCCATATACAGATAAAATAACATTAACAGGGAACGGAACGGTAATAGCAAGATTAGTAGATGGTGATAATAATGTAATAAAAGTAGCAAGCCTAACCATAACAAATATAACAAAAGCAGTAACAGGAATTGCAGTAAAGAGCCAGCCAACAAAGCTAGATTATATAGAAGGCCAAGTTTTAGACTTAAAAGGATTGACAATAACACTAACATATAACGATAGAAGTACAGAAGATATAACATATTCAGAAGCAAGTTTCACAAACAAGGGAATAACGGTAAGCCCAGAAGATGGAACATTATTAACTGTAGCAAATTATAATACAAAACCAATAACAATAACATATAATGGAATGACAACAAATACAGATAACTTAATATTAGCAACAAAATCAGTAACAGGAGTTGCTGTAAAAACACAACCAACTAAATTAAGTTATATAGAAGGTCAAGCATTAGACTTAACAGGGTTAGTAGCAACAATAACATATAATGATAATACAACGAATGATGTAATCTATACAGCAAGCGATTTTGAGGATGACGGAATAACAGTAAGTCCAGTAAATGGAGCACAATTAACGGCAGCAGGCAACAATGCAAAACCGATAACTTTAACATGCGGTAGTAAAACAGCTAATACAAGCAACCTAACGGTGGTAGAAAAAGCAGTAACAACAATAACAGTAAGAACGCAACCAACAAGGTTAATTTATATAGAAGGTCAAACACTAGATTTAACAGGGCTAGTAGCAACATTAACATATAATGACAATACAACAAATGATGTAAGCTATTCGGCAACGAATTTCACAAATAATGGAATAACGGTAAGTCCATCAAACGGAGCAAAATTAACAGTGGCGAGCAACGATGCGAAGCCAGTAGTTTTAACATGTAATAATAAAACAGCCAATACAAGTAACTTAATGGTAGTAGCAAAAGTAGTAACAGGAGTTGCTGTAAAAACACAGCCAACTAAATTAAGTTATATA
>Ga0123354_10004721_pt1 | contig 19434 bp, 12 predicted proteins | sample TergutLab28metaG_2_FD_97872 | JGI IMG/M metagenome (GOLD analysis project Ga0123354, IMG submission 97872) | Labiotermes labralis P4 segment gut microbial communities from Petit-Saut dam, French Guiana - Lab288 P4 | ecosystem: Host-associated > Arthropoda: Insects > Digestive system > Gut ...
ATGTATTAACATCCGAAACATGTTGAGCATTAAATAATGAAATAAAAAAGCAAGTGACATCAAGTTGGTCTCTCTTTATTCAACTATCAAGATGATGCACGGTCCAATAAACATAAGATTCAAGGGAGTTCCGTTCTTCAAATATTTGCATTTCTAATGCACTCAGCAATTTGGTCTAAATCTTCTTATATACAAAATGTACTGATGCTGCATTTAGTTCTTTTCCATATTCCTAAGCAGAAATTTATAAAGCGTACAAACAGCATAACTACTTTGTATCTGAAAACCGAGACTAACACCATGGTGATGGGTCTGCTGGGCATAATTGAGCCATTATAAAATTATCCTCCCACCTGACCCACCAGTGTCACGTCTACCACAGAGGGCAAGAGAGGAAAAAATACATAATTCTTCCAGCCTGGGGATGGTCAACAGGACCTGATCTCAGAAAGTGCAATGGAGAAATTATCCTTCCAGGATATGACTGAAATTTACACACCTAATAGCAAGTTCTGCACCACTGACAAACTGTGACTGTATGACCATACCATGAGAAAGGCCATATGGTGCATTACATAGTCCTACCTGGTACATATTAGGGCTGTACTGGGTCTCCAGACATGCTGGGGTACAAGATAATGAAATTGCCGACAAGCTAAAAAGGGGCGGTTCTATTCACAAGTTTATAGGACCTGAGCTGTCCCAGGGGGTCTCTAGAAAGAATATCAAAAATAAGATAAAATGCTGGGTGGGTAACCACCACTTGGTAATATGGCGTGGTGCTCAAGAATTGATTTTGGGCCCTAGCCTGGCTACAAAGACCCGATTACTGTCCTTTAAAACAACACAATCCAGGGTCATTACTGGCATTCTTACTAGACATAACGCCCCAAGAAGACATCTATACGTAATGGGGTTGAGTAATAACCCCACTTGTAGGAAGTGTGGAACTGAGGAGGAAACCTCTGTCCACATATTATGTGAGTGTGAGGCCGTGGCTTCACTCAGCCATGCATATCTGGGTTCCTTCTTCTTGGACCCTGAGGATATTATAAATCTAAGTATAGGGACCATCCGGAACTTAAGGAAAGGAACAGTTGCTCCTTGAACCTATTATCAGATTATGGGGCACAAAGGGCCTGTCTTAAGGCCTAGGTTCCTCAGGCCTGGAAGGGTTCAAACCCTAATACTATTCTATTCTTCATTTATAGTCAGCAGTAATATGTCAAGACAGCACAGTCCAACAGGTATGCAGCTGCTGGTACATCTCTGCTACCTCAGCTGTGAGCAAGGTGCACTGTGGTTGCACACATTTATAATCTGGGCTCCATACTTTAGACTTGGGTGTAGAAGCAGTGAGAAGGGTCCACTCAACCCTTATTTTTTAGTTCCCTATAAGGGCATAAAGGCCAAGGTCATGTGGAAACTGCAGGACAGCTACACATGGGTAGGAAGGATTCTTCTGAGTTGTTTGAATAAATACAACAGGACTTGAACCTAGTACTTAAAAGCCCCTAGTAACAGTAGTGGTGGTGGTGGTGGTGGTGGTGGTGGTGGTGGTAGTAGTAGTAGTAGTAGTAGTAGTAGTAGTAGCAGTAATGAGGACATGGTGAACACAAATATACATGGAAGACTCAAAATAACATCCTTACTATGCTGATAGTGTGGTAGGTGTTCAGCAAGCAGAGCCCATTTCGTTAACAAAAGCAAATTAACACGGAATGGCAATGGTGGCACATGGAAATATGATAGACAGCAAACCTTCTCAGCCCTCTCCTGCATACCATCATCAGGAGGTGGGCCACCTATCGCTACAGGTATTTTGGAATGTAAATGGTGATTGTGTTATACTGGTTCATATGGTTCACCTAAAATTATGTAGGTCAATAACTGCGGTTATGATGGCCAGGATAGGTCGCACCGATCGATAATACAAAAAGGAAGGATTCTAGAGTGTTACCTCTTTAAAATCGGCCCGTTGGACGACTAATGGAAGACGTTAACTTACAGAAAATAATTGTGAGAATGACTGATGGTGGACTTCGATGTCAGATGCTTTGAATTTCTCATTATCACGAATGTTGTGCCCACATCAAGGACAACTAACCCAGTTTAACCCCAAGAAGCTGATCCCGGGAACAATGCTTGCCCATTTGTTCGAAATAACTCATTCATGTACCTAAAACAGCAGGCGAAGTAAATGAACTGCCATTGGGTACAAAAGCCTTTGAGTCATACAAATTTATTCTACAATAAATAGCTCAACATAAAACAGGGGCGTGTTACACACTACATCGTGCCACAAAACTAGTAATACAATACAGCCTTTCACTGGTTTCTTCAGGAGCTGTATTATACCATCATGTCTATATATGGCTATGCGGCTCATATGACGTCACATCTGATTTACTTAGCGACGTTACGTCACGTGACTTCCTCGCCAACACAATTTGTCAAAATTAAAAAGAGGCACGCCCATTTGCACTAATATCTTAATATTCTACTACTTTCTGTAATAACATACGCTAAGAAAGATACAAATAACTAACACAACGAAAATTACTTCCTCACGTTTAATTAATGTGTCCAGATCTTCGCACATACTGGAAATGACGCTGTTAAAATAATATTTCTATGGATGTACCGAAAGTACAGTCCAACTTGTACTGTATTTCTTAACAAACTCCTTACCTGTTGTGCCACTGGCTCCAAAATACTCTCAATAGTTTTCGTGTGAAAAACGGGCATTTTGAATAGATGAAGAATAAACGCCTAGTCACATACACGTATCACACCGCTGCAATCACCGTTCTGCTACCACACGGCACAAACCTTTCACGACCTATTACTGAAGACCTCCGAACTCGAAATAACTGTCATTCGTTTTTCTGCCAGTAGAGTGCATAATATTGCTCTATACGAAACAAACAATGTAGCCAACACGAGTTGGAGCCATGTAGCCAACCTACGTGTAGAACACAGATCTAGTATAAGTGTAGAAGGTAGTGTAGTAGGGTACGTTTGAGGGCGAGTTAGGGGGTTACGCATTTTATGGAATGAATTTTTTAACTTTTCGGAAGGGTTACACCCTAAAACGTGGGTGGATGCCCATCAAATGTCACCGTATGACAGTCCAGTAGACAGTATTAAAGTTACCGCTATGAAAACATCAGACCACACGAATATGAGGACGAAAAGTATGGATGTTACAGTGCGAGCTGGACCAAGCACATGTGGAGTTAATTCCCGACAGCGTTAGGAGATTTTTCTCTTTTGAAAATCGTCCAGACCGGCACCGGTGGCTTCCCTGGGCGTGAAGTGACCACTCATTTGTATCTAGTGCCGAGGTTAAGAATACATGGAGCTTATAACTCCACTCCGCCATATCATTCATGTAATAGTGTGTAATTAATACTGTTGTGGTTGGTGGTAGTCACAGATTAAAATATTTGTTCCCAAATGAACACCTGTTCTAAGCCAACAATATTCTGATGGACCTGTTATCTCTGCAAAGGACAATTAGTCTCATCACCCACAAGGTACATTCCCAATATATGCAGCCTCGTAAAAACGGCTTTCTATTTCACATTTCTCTTCCACTGGGCCCTAAAAAGAGCTATATTTTTCATTTAACTTTTTATGTCCATTCTGTGATGAGAGTACTGGGGTCTATAGAGTGCAATTTCTGCATTCCTGTTTTCTCACATTCTGTGGTAAGTTGTCAACACTGTTGGTGAAATGCATTTGCTGCTTATGACTAGACTTGGATGGGTAGGTGCAGAGAGTTATTTGTCTTGTTCTAGATTACTATATCAAGGCAAAGAAATTAATAGTGTATTATATTCTACTAACAATATTGAACACCATGAAGAAGCCTTACATGCCAATTTGACAACCTCCCCTCACTGCCCCTGATTATTCAGATTCATAGCTTGTCATTATCACCTTCTCTGTACAAATTCACTGCAGAATGTGATACCCCAACATACATGCAATTCCACCATGCTTTTCTCTGTTGTCAGTGAGTTTCAAGATGTCCAGTTTTGATGTGTATATCTTATAGTTGCTTTGTATCACTTCTGGCAGCATTGCTTTTCTCAGCCATTTCTACAAAGTTCAAGTTCTGTACTTCTGTCACATACTCTTAATAGTCACTCGTGTATAATAAATCATGTAACACAGCAGGAAGACATTCAGTACTGCATAATACAGTGTCATGCAGCAATAAAAGAAAATGCTTCCTCCTTGTTTGTGCAAATTGAAATCATAATTTGTAAAACTGGCAATTTTAGCAGAATAGGTTATCAATGAGTAGTGATGATATTCAGTACTCTACCTCCTTTTTCTCACTGGTATGTCTGTAGGGACTAGGTACTTAGGATTATTGTCAGTTACAGGATTGACTTTTGATGATGTGATAGTTGCATTACTCGTGCATACACCCAGGTGTCAGGCAAGTGTCTACTGGTGTTGAAATGGCATGGAAAACCCTCTAGTGGCCACTGTAACTACAACAAGAGTTGAAGTTGGAGAAGTTCATGCAGCAAAGTGAGAAGCCCTAATTCTCTTTGTGACAGTAATCATGCTCACATCATTAATATTTATATTCAGTGACACTTTGTCCACTTGTGTTATGATCACAGACATGGCCAAAGGATATTAGGTGTGTTTTGTGTGTGAATGTGTTGTAGGCATGCTGCAGGATGGTGGATGTAATCTTTCCTAAGTGTTGGTAGCAATATGTCAGTCAGATCTGGCACATTCTTACAGTTTAAGGCTTGTGATAAGTTTTGCTGGGTGCAGTACAATGAAGGGTTAATGTCAACAGGGCCTGGATTATGTACATTATTTCCAGGTGCCAGTGACACTTAATGTCTAGGAATTAAAATGGCTTAAAAGGTAAGAAAATAATGATGATGGCAAGAATAAGCTGAGTGATCCTTGCACTAAGTCAGCATGCACGATGAATGGGGGTGGAACTCCTGTGAAAGAGACATAAAATAAAGAGTCCAACCATACTGAAGGGTCATAGTGCCTTCATCTTCACAGTCAAGCAGTCCAAGGAGAATCCCTTTATGATTTGACATCATATAGTTTGATGGACAAGTACCAACATTCTTTCACAGTACTAGTGCATATCTAACAACACATACTGCATTATATCCTAGCAGTCCAAATTTTAATATTAACCACTGTCACAAAATAAAATCTGAGAAGTAAAGTATATCCAGCACCTGGAAAAGAAAATTCGTGACCTGGAGAAGGACTGAGAGTTCACATGGATTAAAATATGAATAATACTGGGTCTCAGAAATGTAGTGCTCTTCCAGTGTCTTGTGTTGTAATTAGCTAACAAAAGCATACTGTATGACTATTAACTGCATTTATTTCTAATGGTTATATGTAGGGTCTAGACCACCCCACAAGCTGCACAAGACACTTGTATAAAAATAAGTACAGTGTATCAGGGCTGGTGTGACACAATACAATTCACAGAAGCTACCTTTCACAATGCAGAATATCCTTCGCTAACAGTTGAATAACTGTCTCATTTTATGACAGTAAATTTTCGAACAGCACAAACTACTGGATTGAAACTTTGCAAGATTTATGAAAACCCATTTCTTATCACCTATACTTTCCCAGGAATTCTGACAGCACAGCTCTCCACATATGCAAGCCAATGCTAATTACAGTAATAACTAGGCAGGGAAATGTTCGTTATAATTTCAGACAATATGTTTACATTAAAAGTTTGAAGTATAATAAATAGGTGCATTATAAAAAACATGTGAAAATATCAAACACTAATACTATCTGAGTACAAAATAAAAAAAAAAAGACAGTTGCTGAAAATAACAGTACATTACGTACACTTCCTAGAACACCTTCATTGTACATTATACACTGTCCAATACATTATGGCACAGGGATTTGATAAAATTATTTAATGTAACTGAAACATCTTCAAGTGGAAAAAAAAATTTACAGGAGGTAATTCTCCCAAAGGGAAGGTGAGCGTACTGTTGTCATTAACCATCATACATTTAAAAAATTAACTACCTCTGTCAACCAATGGGAAATATAAAATTGTGGGATTATACCAACTCACAACACTCTGCTGGTAGCACAATGAGGAATGAAATGGCAGTTTGAATATGCTCAGCAACTGAGTGAGTGGTGTAAAACTGTCTGTCTGATCTGCACATAATACATTACATTATAAAACACTACTTTTGGCACAGTTAGAATTTGGACTGATGTGAAGAACTAGTGTCACTCCTCCCACACTTCACAGTCCTTAGGATGCGCACCCACGGTAATATTCTGATCTCAAAGTAATGTTGTTGTGAGCAATCAGTATTCTTTCATTCAGATCGATGATTGTGTCTGATAAATCTTTCAAGACTTTTTGATTGTTTTCATAATCATTTTTCATACCTGAAACATTCATACATAAGCAGTCAATAAATAATATCTGTAACACTCTACATACTAACTGTAATGATAAATACAGGTATGGACAATAATTTATCTCATTAGACACAAGAGTCTTAGCAAGCAACGAGAAACATTACAGAAGCAATATAATTTTAATTTTGAACTACTGAATGCATATTTATTAAACTGAATTAATGGAAAAAAAAGTCTCCTAGCTACAAGGAAGCCTGGACAGTAGTCACTGTAATGTGTAGGCTATGCATTGGATGATCCAGGGTTCAGTTCCCAGCAGGGACAAGATATTTTTCTCCTCTACAAAACTTAAAGACCAGCTGTGTCCCAACCAGCCTCGTACTAAAATGATGCCATGGGTTATTTAGTCAAGGGTAAAGTGACTGGGGAATGTAGCTGACCACTCACCTCCATCTAGTGTCAAGGTTAAGAATGAGTGCATGTATACCCCTACTTCTGCTCTTTGTCTTTGTGGCACGCACAGGACAAATTTATGCTCGACCCTTACCTGTCGCTGCAACAATCCTGATATGTAGAATCTTGGGCAGCCATTCTTCCTTCCACTAGTTGAGGATCAGCACTATTTATAAAAATGACATTTATTTTTAGGGCAGGTACTGGTCTAGCATTTATGCACACAAAATTTACTTACCGTCGAGTTCCTTGAGCTTGGCTGAGGTATTGTGAAACAATTTACTTGCTCTCTCAAGAAGCTGTGATGCCTTTTTCTGATCTCGTGCAGATTCTTCCACCTTTTGCTGTAGACTTGAAGCAGCTGCCTGGTGCTTGCTTTCAAGATCACCAGTTTTATCATTTGCTTTCCTTGCTTCTTTATTAACTTTCTCTGCTTCTTCTGTAACTTCTTTGGAATCAAGACTATTTTTCAGGAATTTTGTCCGAAGCTCTTTCAGACGGCTTTCAAGTGTTATCACGCTTTTGACAGTCTCATTTGCTGTCTGCAGAGCATCATCTGTTTCACTGCCAATCTACGAGACACAAAAACACATTACATGTTGTCAGATATGAGGTGCTACTCAAAAGTCCCTGAAATTGGAATGCCACATGAAAACCCCTTGTAGTACAGTTGCGTGCCGCTAGGTATCACAAGCTGGACCCTTTGTGAACCACTCTGCCAAGTGGCATTCTGCTGTGAGGAAGTACATGTTTTTTCTGTGCATTTTTGTGATGTCAAGATAGTGCTGTTTTGCGATTGTACTGAACTGCTAAAATGACTGATGTGAAGGAGCAATGGATTTGCATCAAATTCTGCTTCAAACTCAGCAAGATGGCTTTGGAAACGCACAGAATGCTTAAAGAAGTATTTGGTGATAATTCCCTAGGCCAAACGCAAATGTACAAATGGCTGAAGCATTCCAAGAACGGATGGATGTCAGGCGATGACGAAGAGCATTCTTGATGACCTTCAACCAGAACAACAACTGAAAATGTGACAAAAGTTTAACATTAAAGACATGGTGCCTAAGGAATTTGATCCACCAGGACGGATGGTAAATGGAAAATTCTATTGCAATGTTCTGAGGTGAATGAGGGAAAAAATGCAGCACAAACATACAGAAAAGTGGTGCAACAACTCCTGGGCCCTGCATCATGATGACGCTCTGGCTCACACGTCACTTGTTGTGCGGCAGTTTTTTACTTCTACAAAGACGACATTCATCCCCCATCCTCCCTACTCACTGGACCTCGCCCCCTGTGATTTTTTCCTATTCCCAAAGATGAAATTGAAGCTCCAGGGGCAATGTTCTGACAGCACTGAAGAGATCTAGAATGAATTGCAGGACATGATGAAGACGTTGACACGAAATGACTTCCAGCAGTGCTTCCGATCATAGAAATCCTGCTGTGATCACTGTATCAATGTAGAAGGGGACTACTTGAAAGGTGATGGAGGCAAATAGAAATTTCAGTACATGGTTAAGCTAAGGCAGAGGTATTTTGGGAACTTTTGGGTAGTACCTCGTATGAGGTTCTCACAGTTATGACACTTTGGGTTCAGGTCGTCTGCAACATGATCCTGTGTCATGTGTGTTCAGGCTTCTGTGCTCTTCTGAGGTATGCAGCATAGAGTGGTAATTCCACACTGACATTTTGGGACAACCTATCAATCCCATCTCAAAGGGTCAAGAAGTTGAAGAAGAATGCCACAAACACTTGGGCACACAGTTTATATGGGGAAAGGTGTGGCCACTGACTGGTTCTCAGTAAGCATACCAGCCAATAGGGATGATGCAGCATGAGGGAGGTGGGAAGGAGGAGAGAAGTCTAGTAACTCAGTGCTGCTCCAAGATAAATGGCCCGCCTCCCTCACTCTGCATCAACCCTACTGGCTCGCATCACACTTACTGAGAACCAATCACTGCCCACACCTTTCCCTATATAAACTGTGAAACCAAGTTTTTTTTTTTTGTACGATGACCAACCAATGCACAATTAACTGATATATTATTATACAATGTTTCAACACTATTGTGTCACTGAGTACATACCGGGCCAGTACAATGACAGTATCAATATACAGATTATATATATGGTCACCATACAGGACTTTATGAGAATTGTAACAAAAAAATGAATGCAGCACTTTATTATAGATAGGACAATTTTAATATTTTAAAGATAGAGCCAATAGGTTTACCCAAAATGTCGGTACAGAATTACCACTCTATGCTGTGTAATATCCCAGAAGAGGGCAGATCTCATGATCCTGTGTTGTTAGGCAAGTGGTTCCCAATGTTTCAAAAGGATGCAGTGCTTTCAGGGGTCAATTAGGCCATGAACAATTATTCTTAGAAACCACAGTTCAGAAGAAAGGCAAGAAAATAGTTATCAATCAATCAATAGAGCATGTGGCAACAGCGAACAGCAGATTACTGTGGTGCTGTGCACTGCCACTCAGGCAGAACCTATAAGCAAATATGGAGTTGAAAAGGAAAACACTTCCTAATTGAAGATGCCAGGTGCACATAACTTACACAAGTGATATTTTTTCCTGATCCATCTGACAAATGGGCGGTCACCTTATAACTGCATACAAAGTTAAACATGTTCTTTATAGGCATTTTCATGATAACTAAAGACTGTAAAGGGGAGGCTGTCTCACATGCAGCTTATGTTCAGGTAAAGACAGTATTTATTCGGAGGACTGCACATTGACAGACCATTCACTTATGGAAGACTGGATTTAGTATATGTGGCAGTGCCAATCACAAGCCATTTCGAATTTACGATGTATGCTGATTTGGTCACAGAAGTGAAGACATTACAAGCAAGATGAGAACTGTGCTCTTCAGGGTTACAACACAGCAAGCAGTGGTAATTCCTTACCGACATGGGACCACCTATTGGTCCCTTCTTAAGGCTCAAGAAATAGTAGTAGTAGTAATAATAATAATAATAATAAACATGAATCAGTGTGTGCACAACTACACTTCAACATATGCAAGGAAACGGGTACAAATGGACAAAAAACGCTGGTATGAACATGTGCCAAAATCAGTACAAACAAGTCCAGGAGGCAAGGTAACTGTATTGTGGAATCAACAAGTACAAACTGACAGAACTATCCCCAACAACAAACCAGACATTATAATCCATGATAATGACAAGGGAACATGTATGTTAGTAGACGTTGCAACCTCCGGAGACATAAACGTGATTAAAAAGGAAGCTGAGAAGATTCTAAAATATAAAGACCTTACAATAGAAATACAGCACATGTGGATTGTAAAAACAAAGGTGATATCAGTAATAATAGGGGCAACTGGGACTATTCCAAAGTCATTCAGAAAATAAGTGAGCAACATACCAGGAAAACATGAAGTCAAGGAACTACAGAAGACAGCCATATCGGGCACTGCACACATACTGCGGAAAGTACTAATGTAAAAGTTCAATAGATTCAACACTGAAACTAATGATATAAGCTCCATGAATAGTAACATCAGAATAGCTGCAACACTGTATTCCCTAGGGACATAGTTTGTCTCAGGAATATATGTATAAATACCCTGCATAAAGGAGATGATGATGATGATAATGGTAATAATAATAAATCTTAACCCTTGAAGATGGGACTGTTATGTTGTCCTGAAACACTGGTCATGAATTTCCAACACTCACTACATAATAACCCAAAAGAGCGCAGTTCTCATCTACTAGTCTTTGTCTTCCACAAAGTGCAGGGACTTTCTTTGACTCTCCGTCAAACTAACAGCTTCTGACGGCTTCTGCTCCATGAATTTATCTATTTATTCATTTAGTTAAGTTGTTTGTCAGTCAGTAGCAGTTTAACTCAACAAATAACTGTTTCTTAAAATCAATATGAAAAATGGGATGTCTGTCTTATTTGGAAGCACACTTTATTGCTAAACAGAGTATGTACATGCATGAAGTAATCCCTTGTCTATTTTCCAGTTCCTAACATGCACACAGTACAGGGTTTCCTCATAAGACAATGCATTGACTCAATGTCTTCTAATAAGTTTGGTACAGATGGCAGTCACATTTAAATACTCAAACACACAGACTCTTCTTCTAATGCGTATCTACACTTACCTGAATCAGATCTTTTTCTGCTGCTGAAATATCATCGTGAGCTTTATTAATTGCCTCTTCTGCTTTCATTTGAGCTTCCTTTGCCTCATTCAAAGCTGACACAACTCTCTGGGCTGTATCCAGAATTCCCTCTGCATCAAATCTGAAAACAGCCACTTTTATTATCACACCAATTCAATGATATTGTTTCAATTGATGAAGCAAAGTGTAAATGGTTGATAAAAGTCACAGTAACTATGAATATAAATCCACATATATTTGCTTAAACTTTCTAGGAAAATGCTAAGCTCTGGGATGTCTTATATTCTGTGAAACGTATAAATTTGTGTCTTGTTACAAATAGGGGGAAGGAGGTGGAAAATGTATCCACCATTTGAATGGCAAAATTTTTTTACCTTCCAGAGTAACAGTTAACAATGTTTAAAAGCAGATTTTAAATAGATGGCCAACAGTAGCCTGGTTTAAAGGTACAGTGAACTGCTGAACAGAAATATCTCTTAGTGGTAAATGCTAAGTCTGTCACACATGCAGACCAACACACAACCATTAGCTACAAATCTGTACAGTGATATTATGATCATAGGTTCTGAGTAATAAAGTTCTCATATTCAAAAGAACTGTCTACAAACTTCTGACCACCATTCCCAAAATGCCAACAATATTTCTACAAACATAGGATGGCAAACACTTACTTAGCTGCATCTGCTTTATTCTTTAACGAGTTTGCTAGGTCCAGACCACCACTAGTGTCTGCCAGAATTTTGTCAATGTCCTTCAGTGATGATATTGTATCATTGATACTGCTTGTCAGATTGGTGATTTGCTCTGGATGCAGGGAAATATTTTTGTTAAGTGTCTGTTAAAAACAAAAGACAAAAACATTAATTCCTTGGAGCCTACTATGGCATTCAGGTGTCTTGATTCTTGAGCCCCCTAATACTGCACAGAGATGCAGTTAGCTCATGGTCCAGCCACTGTGTTGCTATGTCGGAATGACCAGGCAGTGTTCCAAAAATTTACGCTGTTCTTCAATGCAACACTCAACTGCCATTCTAATAAGCTCTCTCTCTTTGCTATGAATCACTTTGTTAGAATTTTCTAACACTCCACTTTCGTCAATTCTTTAAAAGCAACTGAGGAGACCTGCAAATTACATGACAATGTTTTTGAAATGGAGAGAAAACGGTTGGAGGTGCATGTGCTGTGCTTTGCCCCTTACCAGCTTGCTTCTTCAACCCTGCACTAATTGGGATAAAGTGATCTGCCATGAATAAAAAACAATGTGGAAGGGTACTCTACAAAGGGATAGGAGCCCAACCCGACCCACCACCACTCTAAAGAAGCCGGCAGCCACATCAAAAGACTAGAGAAAATAGTATAAAGACCACACCAATACCATGAGCAGAGACAGGCAGGAGCGCAAGTGAACGAAACAACAGGAAGAAACCCCCCACCCCTGCAGAGAGTCACGAAGTGGAAGAACAATGGGCTGCAAATAGCTTCGCTCACACCACGTGCTTAATATTACATACAATAGCATATAGATAAGTTACCTCACAATATTATATGGTGTAAGGCATATGGGATCCCAAATGCACAAAATAAAACCTGAAAAATGTTAAACGGTTCTTAGATCAGCCTGATGATGACTGTCACAAGTCGAAACATGTCTCATTAATGGTATACTTTAAACGTTAGTTGTGTTGACAGAAACATATTGTAATAAAGTAAACATTCAGATAATACAACGGGATGACTTCATTCAAAATGTGGAAGTATTTTTGTGCCCAGTGCTCCCTGCTATCCAAGACAGCATAGCTTTGTGAAGGTTCTCTGGCTTCAGCCACTTGTCCTTCTGACAGGAACACTATTGAGACAAGGATCAGTACGCCATACTGGCAGAATGATACTAACAAGAAAAGTGAAGAACTCTGAGAAAAACCTGTCCCAGCGCCATTTTGTCGACCAAAGATCTCACATGGACCAGTTTAGGTCTGGAAACTGAAATCAATTTACACTACATTATTATTTTTTTTTCCAGTTAAAACAGCACAAAGAACAAAATGTGCTTTCATTAGAAAGACAAGCTGGTTATTGCCGTACAAGGAAACAAACCCTGCTTGTTCTGAGAACCATAAGGAAAACACAAACACACTGTATGGACAAGGTGCTGAGCTTTTAACGTTAATGCTGGTCGTATGTATGAGCTTTAAAAGGTCGAGTATTATCAGATTACTGTCATAGTTTACAATGTAACTAACTCAAACCAATTACCTGAAGCCAATTTCAGTATAACGAAATGTCAAAGCAAGCTGACAACTACTGGAACACTCTCCAGTTAAGCGCAGTTTATAGATGAGGAGAGCAATTATGTTAAAACTAACAGATGGAAAGAGTGGAAGAGTCACATTACCCCATGCTATACACATCAGTGTCGTATACTTATACTCTACATGGATAAAGGTGAAGAACCACAAACTCTGTCCATCTTAAAACTCTTGAAAAGTACCCATCCCTTCCCATTACATTGACATGCTGCGTGAGTGGCAAGAACTGTTCCAGTTAACTGCGGTGACAAAACACCTCCATAAACTACTCTCCACAGTTAGTATGCTTTCATAACTCAAACAGTGACTCACTTCTAAGGCGAGTTTCCTAATTTCAGCAGGGGTGGCACCAGGCATATCGTGGAATTCAGCCAGCTTATCAAGAAGTTCAGTCCTTTCCTGTATCATGCTCTCTGACTGATTACCAGCTAGCAGAGCTAGGTCATAAGCTTCCTTAGCCAGGTTTCTAGCTGTGACTGTCTCGTCCTTTGCTTGGGATATCTAGAGAAAACAATTCCAAGACACTGGTATTCAAAACTACTTAACAATTGGTCAAATTCAGCAACAAAACACTGTATCACACTACTGAGATACAGTTCTGTTACACAGTATATCAGAGTGTGTAGTCTCTGTGCCTGAAACATTTGAGAATATTACCAGCCCCATAGAAAACATTCAAAGATCCAATGCATGCTCTCGAACGCTGGTGTCCAAACTGTGTTTAACAGAATCCTTGAGGTTCTGTGGGCAACTTTCAGCATATCCACAAGTACATATCCTTTGTAATAAAATTGTTAAATACACTTTCAACAATCTTTAATTGCATTTGTTATTTTCCTCCCATTCTTTGACATAATTTGTGCTGGATTTACTTTCACAACAAAAAATTGACGTTGTTATTTTATTATCACTATTTTTTGTGACTACCCCTTAGCATTAGGACTTTATATTTACCCTGAATATTTCCTTTTTTTATGTTTTTTTTTTAGTTTTTTAAAGTGTAATACTTTTTTCTTTTTTAGGTGTTACTTTTATTGGTCGCATAGGTCAATGATAAACAGTCAATGTACCTGCCACTAGTAAAATAAATAAAAATAAAATAAACTTTCACAACAAATCACCAAAAATAAAATTTTTGTTTTTCATAAATGTACATAAAACTTTTATCTTTATGTGTATGTTAAGTTCATGTTCTAAAAGTTTTATTTCATTTTTGCACCCCAAAAGTATTCTTCTGATTTACAGGGGTTCCAAGAAAATTCAGATTCAGTCATAAGGGTTCCAAACGTATAAAACTCTGAAGAACACCACTCTGGAAAAGCGAATGACTCACACATAACTTCAATATCTGTACCAACTAAGAAGTTGGATGGTAGATGTTACAGAAATTATACATCATGGACTACAAGTAGTTGCAGTTTGTTACAAGGGACACTTTCAAATGCCTGAGAGAATTAAGAGGGGAGATGGTTATAGCAAAGGACCTTCTACAGTGCATATTCAAGTGTTTCAGAGTGAAATTTTATGTATTTTTTTGAGACAGTTCACTCCACTTCAGAGCAAAACTCTAACATGACAACACCCACTGTCTTTACACTGTACTTCTCTGTTGCACTGTATTTATGGATCAACCATCTTACATTCCCTCACCCAGTGGCGATATGTTGTTATGGTATCAGTACTTCTCTGAGCAAGTCCTTTGTCTATCATATACATAACATTACCCCTCTAAGCAGTTCTTCTGCATCAGTTTCCTTTTCTCGAATGGCTTTCTCAGCATCCTTTGCAACACCAAGGGCTCTGTCAGCTTTAGTCACAGCCCCGTGTTCACATGACAACCCACCACAAAATCCACACCCAGCTCCTCCACACAGTGGGTCGCAAGGGTCCCCTCGTTTGTCACACACCTGCACAAATACATCAGGTTTTCAGGAAATTATAATGACCTGTAAATACAGGATTCTTGTGAATATTACTGTACGAACAATTCATATACAGAACTCTCTACATCCAAAGATATTTTATTTACAGTCAAAGATGAAAAGTCACATATTTATTAAATTTATAACAATACCTGTTTATTCACACTCCTGTATCTTGTGGGTAATAATTTAACCATCATCAGGAGACGTTTACAGAGATTAACCACGATACATTATCTAAATATTAACATATATAATATGGCAAAATAAATATCTTGCAGTATTTCATAATTATATTTTTTATCGTTGGAGTTGCAACAGACTTCAGGTATTTTAGTAGATATGTTTAAAAAAGTTTTAAAAATCCTTACTGTAGCAGTAATCAAATGATTAAACAGAATACACAGCAGCATCAATAACAGGTACTGTAGTTCTCTCAGTACATGTACTGCAATGTGATTATTTAAATATCAATTATGCAGTACAGGCACTCTACAAAATTACTTATAATGACAAACGTCACTTGCAAGATTATGTATTGTTTTTTAAAGCTTTGCATCCTGTTTTATTCTCTTGAGATTAGTCAATAAATAAAACACGTAGAAACCACTGACACAACCAATTCTGGTATTTTGTGCTGAAGCAACGTGTTTCGACTCTAAACGGTCGTCATCACTCTACCATTCAGGAAAACTTAAAAAGAAAGATATAAAATTGAATTAGCTAAAATGCGATCTTATTTTTAAATTACATCATGTCTCATATTTTCCACGTTCCTTATGTCATCAAATACAGTGGGTTCAAATATGGTCGATAAAATCAGTTGGTGGTAGGCAGTTTGCTGGCATGGTTTGATGCAGCAAGTAGGCCATTCTGTTATTTTGCACCATGCAGGTGTCCGTAAGGTATGCTCCTATAATGGTATATATAAGAATTAATATTTATCTAGCACAAGCAATCAACTGTACGTGCTTCTTACAACACAGTACTTACAATTTTCAGGTGATTATATGTAATTGTAAGTTTAGGGCTGAATCCAGCCGTCATGCATCTTGCTCACAGCACAGCTTGGAAAGTACTGGAGTTTACTCTGTTATGAAACGAGTAGATGACTGCTGTGCCATCTGTTAAGAACCACAGTGCACTACCACACCGAAAACTTTGTCCTTTTGTGACCGTGCTTTTATCCTGAAATTGTGTACCTCTTGTAGTCTCTCAGAAAACATAACACTTTTCAGTGGTATCAAATTTTCTTCCTTTGTGTGCTGTGCAGACCACATCTATAATGTCTTCCATATAGCCAATAGCATGTCCACTATTTATTAAGTGCTGTGCATATGCTGAATTATTGCAGTTGTTTTTGAAAGGCTGAAAGATATTACTTGTACCTTATTGGGAATTGTCTTCCTGTTTGTCCAGTATATATAAGGGGGCAGTTGGGACATGAGAGTTGGTATTCACCATTGTTGTGGAATTTAGAATATCTGTATGTTTCTTTGTTCCTGCTTAAAATCCTTCCAGTGTTATTCATGGTTTTATATGTCACATCTAGATTTTGTTTTTTGAAGAGTTTACTTATTCAAAGACCTCTTTCCCACTTACACAAAGATGGCCCAATTATTTTCTTCTTTTCTCTCTGATTTTGAACATTGCTAGACATTCTGACATTTGTTTTTCCATTTTCTTTTGTACTGTTCCAATAATATTGTTGTAATAATGGTTACTGTAGATTATGACTGAATCATTTTTAGCTCTTCTCTATGTCCTTCAAATGAGTTGAGTTATTCCATCACTCTGTTCAACAGAAATCTGATTCTGGAGATTTTACGTTGCAGTGGATGGCATGAGTAGGATGGAATTATGCAATCTGCTATGGTCGGTTGTCAGTAGACTGCAGTTTCTATTGAGTTTTGAAGCTTCTAAATGGTGACGTTGAGGAAGATGATTTTGTAATTTTTTTCTAGTTCTAACATGAATTTGAGTTTTGGTGATACAGTATTGAATTCTAATAGCATATCATTAATATCTGTGGTTTCATCACTATAAATGACTAGTATATTGTCAACACATTTGAAATAACCTAGTATCTTATATTTATTTAAAATAAATACAATACAAATGTGTTCTAAATACTGAATGTAGAATTCGGGTGGGATGGAAGACATGGGTGATTCCATGGCCAGACCATCTTCTTCCAGAAACATAAAAATAATATTTATGTAATATCACATAATAAGAAATTCACTGATGGTGTTTGGGTCAACATAATTAGTAATGCAATGAAAATTTTGGTGTAACTAGGGTTACCGTATATCCAGCTTCATTAACCACATAAAAAGGATATATCCGTGAAAAAGAAGATTAAAAAATAGGACACAAAAAGTAGAAATTCTATTAAATAAAATCAAAACTGTCACTTCCAAGAACACATATAAAATTGAAAACAAAATTATTCACTTCCGTATCCAATGTAAACATAGGTAAAAGACTGTCTGAAGTTCTCCAGACATCTTCCTTCTTATGTTCTCATTCATACTGCTGATATTCTCTGTTATACACCATCACTCTCCATTCATTGATATAGTCTCGCACAAGGAAGACGTGAGGAGTCATGAATATTGGTGAAATTTTATGAGATATCTGAATGGATGGATCCTGAATTTATGTGTTATTTTGTTGGCTCTGGCAGTGACAATGTAATATTGTAATTAACTGTTTCTTTAAAATGTAGAAAAAATATTGTATTTGAATTTTAGTACCATTAAAATATGCAAAAAGCTTAAATAAATAAAAACTAGTAAAAAATTCAGACATTTCTAAAAATTTAAAATACCTGCCCACATGGAAAATTTTTTGGCCAAAAACAGGACATGTCCAGGGAGAAGATGAGGTACGGTAGCCCTAGTATAGCCACACGAGAATAATCAGAAGTACATGTCAAATGAGCCTTCTTACATATTTCACTTAGACACAGAATCAGATAGTGTTTGCTCCTCTCCAGTACACTCACCAGCTCATTCAAGTCTGGAATTTGTATTTCCAGTTCTTTGAGTTTCTCTGACAGTGTATCAAGTGCATCCTTATTTTCTGCCTGAATCTTGGAGAACTGAGTCGCTGTGCGGTTCACTAAAGTTTCTGTTCGCTTACACTGGCGCTCAGAGTCAGCCACATCTCGTTCTGTTGCATCTGCTGCTTCTTGAGCAATTATGGATCGTCTGTAGGCCTCACGAGTCAGGTTTAGTGCACCTGTCAACAACACAAATACAGTCAGGTTTTGCGCACTTTTCAATAACGTAAATACATGCAACTTTAGTGCAACTTTCAGCAACATAAATACAGTCAGCTTTAGCGTATCTTTCAACAACAAAAATATAGTGGGATTTAGTGCTCCTTTCAACAACATAAATACAGTCTAATTCAGTGTACCTTTCAACAACATAAGTAGAGTCAGATTTCATAAACCTACAAACACAAACAATTATAATATGAACATCAGAACTGAATCATGAAGTACCGGCTTGTGATGTCACACTGTGGACTTTTATTGTTCAGTACAAAAATAATACTTACATGTATATCAGATTGTATCATATTTAAGAAAGTGATTTGGTTTTAAACTCCATCATACATTTTATTTACACTGATATTTTGAATATGAGACAAATGCCACAGCAAAAGAAATATTCTGTCTTATATGAAATTTACAGGAGGTAAAACCAAAGTGCAGTATGAATCTTAAAAATCTTGCTCTTATCAATTCTGTAATAAAGTGTCTTAACCAGAATTCTGCTAGCATGTTGAATGCCAAACTGGTACGAAATTTTGGCATAATTAATGCAGACTTCAACATAAAACCTGCATCAAAGCAGCCATCTGTAGTCTTCAAATACAGCCTACCAGGCACTTAATGGAAGTCTCATGCATTGTTCAATTCAATTAAGACAGTAAATATTCATTCCAATGCAAACCATTGAAAAACTTATGTGATACACTGCCTGTGTATAGCAATGCAGTGTGTGTGTGTGTGTGTGTGTGTGTGTGTGTGGTGTGTGTGTGTGTGTGTGTGTGTGTGTGTGTGTGTGGTGTGTGTGTGTGTGTGTGTGGTGTGTGGGTGTGTGTGTGTGGTGTGTGTGTGGGTGTGTGAGTGAGTGTGTGTG
>Ga0123354_10004723_pt1 | contig 19432 bp, 11 predicted proteins | sample TergutLab28metaG_2_FD_97872 | JGI IMG/M metagenome (GOLD analysis project Ga0123354, IMG submission 97872) | Labiotermes labralis P4 segment gut microbial communities from Petit-Saut dam, French Guiana - Lab288 P4 | ecosystem: Host-associated > Arthropoda: Insects > Digestive system > Gut ...
CATAACTCCGTAACCGTCCAAAATCGGACACATGTTTATATGAACTTTTTTGATCACAAAGACCTAGGAAATCACCTCCTGCAGTTATGCCCTAAAGTCGTGAAACACCCTGTATATTTATACGTATACATGCAGCCACATCACCACACACTGGTATATTTTAATTGACTATTTCAACAAATGTAACTGTAGCAAGCACGAGTAATGAGCTCCCTGATGATGGCGTGACTGCACCGAAACATGTCGGAGCTGTTTTAATGTTAATCTTAATGTAAAGTTTAAAACTGTCTTTAAGACAATTCACTTGTGCATCAGTTGGTGAATAAAAACAAACTTTGACATATTGGGGTATAAAGTGCTTATCCACATAAATATATCATAAATCGAGATTATAACAAAATTTATATACTATATTCTTAGGTGGTTTGAAAAACTTTAACTAATATTAAATCAAACATATTATCATTGTGATTCATTTTATTCTACAGTATGCAATAACTGGGTTGTGACATTGTAACTTACATGTAAACAATGGCTTCATTAGGTTTTAAACTATATACGTTTTAGGTGTTACTTCTTATCATGGTGGTCGACTGCCAATATAGGTGGGAAAACGTATTATATGTGCTTTGTTCAAGTAATTGGTTTTTTAATAAAATATGTGTAATATTTTTAAGCTCATGGTTCTGTGCATCGAAATTCAATGTTAATAAAAATCCAACCAGATGCAACAGTATGCAGATATTTATTTACTGCAAAGTCACTCTACATGTTTTGGGTGTCACAGCACCTATCATCAGGAGTACTAAAAACTGTAACCGCAGCCTCCGGTGCAGGTCATACTGTAAAATACAAGGATTAACTGGAATGAACTAACAGTGTGTGTTGGCTTGTTAACAAGCCAACACACACTGTTTTTAGTACTCCTGATGATAGGTGCTGTGACACCCAAAACATGTAGAGTGACTTTGCAGTAAATAAATATCTGCATACTGTTGCATCTGGTTGGATTTTTATTAACATGTGTAATATGTTGCACTGTTTGAAGAGTATCGAGACCTGTAATAGACACAGAGTTTTTCCATAGGAGGGATGACACTGTTGACAGTTGCACTTTTTTTGCTGCTGTCCACCATTTTTGCTTCTAGTTGTCGCCATTTTAATGTCACATCTTGTATAACAGGTCATGCTGGAATTCTTCCACAGCGAGCAGTTATAACAGAGGTTTCCGGACCCAAGATGAGAATTACTTCTACTAAAATCTGTTGACATGCTTGTAAAATACTTGCAGTAAATGAGATCATTGCAGGGCTGGTAGAATGCCTCATGGGTTTGGTTTGTTGTTGCATAAAGAGTTGAACCAAAGTATTTGCTTTTTGAGCAGCATACTACATGATCGTGTGTACTTCAGTTTTCTCAGTGTTGGCATCTCTTGCCTTAGTCATAAAGGCCTGGATTTTAAATCCTTGGCCAAGGATCCACTGTCATTCCAGATGTGTGATTTATGTCTTGCAAATGCTAGTTCCTGTCTGAAACCCTACATGCTAGCAGTACCTGTACTCTTAGTTTTGTACGTGTAGTCCCGTGAGGAATGGAGCTGTGTGTTCGGTGAGGTAGGGTGGTTTGCACTGTGTTACTGGCTTGCAGTCAGATGGTGACATTGCCGAGAGTTGCGTTGTACCACCAGGTGCCCTCCGCTGCGCAAGCGTCACTGCGGATACCACATTCAGAGGTTGGCCCCAGTGGACCAGCAAGGTACGACTTGGGCACTGCCAACATGATATTTTGGCTGTAGTGGTGTTCACTTAGAGTGGGTTTGGTTATTTTGGTAAGGTAAAATATAGGTCTGGGCAGAAAGGACTGAGATTTTGGTGTGTTCCTTGCTTCAGGTCTTTTGTTTCTGAGTAATGCAATTTCTGGGATTGGGTTCACCCCACCTGAACTACCCCAATTTTCTTATTTCTTACTTCCTTTATCTTGCTCCTGAAAGGTCTCAATCTCGTTCACATCTTATAGTAGATTTTGAACCTCACATGACAGCTGGCTGGTGATGTTAATCCTTCTGCCCAGTGAATCTTGTTTCATACCCAGTGATGGCAGACTTTCCTTGTGAAAAATGATAATGATTTTTTCCTTCCAAATCCTTAAATTTTAGTTTGTCATTCTCATAAAATTTTACAGATTCTTCGTAAATCTTTAAGCATAGTAATTAATCTTTCTAGTTATTTTGGAATCTGCTGCTGCCACCATACAGAGTTTTGAGGTCCTGCTGTGAATGCTCTGGAGTTTTGGCTGCATTTCACCATGCCAATAAATTGTTATCCATCATCTCAATGCAGAGTTTCACTGTCCAGTCAGGAAGAACAAGTTTATCTAATCACTGGTTAGAGTTTGAACATAGGGCTTTGTCCATTTGAAGTCCTGATAGATTTTGCTAATTGCTTTCATAAAAGTATTCTCTTAGCTTGCCCAATCGTGAACCCTTACCTGATGTTGAAATGTGTGCGTTATGGCCACATAATCAAGGGTTATGAGAACTGAAGGTTTTTCATGCTTTTTGTGCACTTAATAATGTAGAATGCTCTCATAAACTTCTAATAATCAGCAGCAATTAATGTTTCCTGGTTGGTGTACTTTTTGTTGAACTCTTGTTAACCCACTTAACACACTGACCTGACTTTTTATGCTTTTCTGACCAAGCTGTGGTAATGTGCAAGACTGATGCATGTCACTTGCACTGCAGCATTTACTACTGTAACAGTGTCTATGTGATTACTGTCGCTTGCTCTGCTGTATGGCCTAGATCGGCATCTTCAGTACAGTTCTGCTTCATAGATGTCTTGGCATCTGTGCAGGTACTCTTTCGGTGTACTTATCCACATGGCTTTTGATGTGTTAAAAAGTTCTGGTTATGTGGTTGCAGTGTGGGGATAAATGGGTTGTGTATGGTGGTAGGAGGTGCAGGTGTGATTTCACATGCATTGGTTGAGTTTTGGGAGATTGGCCATGGGTGTCTATTGCCCAGCATTTGTGATCCTACTGAGAAGTGAAAAGTATGGTTCTGCAGTTGGGACTGCAGTAACATCATTGTGTTTTCTGTTGTTACTTTTGTCCTGGTACTTGCACCATGCATATATAAGTAGTTTCTGTGTGTCAGCAGGGTGTTTTTAAAATAAGTGTGAAAGGAATAAACCGTGAAGTTTGAATAAATGTAGAGCTACCTCAACATGTTAGAATGTTTACATTTTTGGAAGTCTTTCTTAATTCCTTCTAGTAGAACTTAAGTATGGACAGGAAATCGTTGTGACAGTGCAGATGTTTGTAGGAAATATTACATTTGTAACAATGATTGGCCTTTTAATATGGGTATAGATTTGTGAATTTGAAGTGATACTATGCCCGACACTTATTTCAGGTTTTTTTTTTCACATTCGTACTGTTCATCTTGGTATTATCAAAGTTTTATTTATTCACCAACTGATGCACTATTGAGTTGTCTTAAAAAAAACAATATTAAAATTTACAATAAAAATGTCAGAGCTGTTTTAATGTAAATTTTAATATTGTTTTTTTTTTTTGGACAACCCACTAGTGCATCAGTTGGTGAATAAATGAAACTTTGATATTATTTCTGTGTGTCTTGGTACCTGTGGGCATGGTGGTTTTCAGTACATTTCAGATTCTGCACCTACAAGATATGCTTAATTGTGGTGATTTTTTTGTCGTAGGGATAGTTAGGTAGGTGTTGCTGGTCTGTTGAAAGAAATGTATTGGTTTGTTTATTTATTTATTGTGATCTGTTCCAATTTCATACTTGCAATGTAAACTAATAAAGCTTTCAGTTTAGACAGCGTATTATTGTTTATGGAAGACATTGTCAAGGTATAAATACATTGAGAAGAGTAAGGTCAGGTGACAGGCTGGAAAGAAGTCAATGGACCAAGTAATAGATAAATTTTCCAGAAGAAAAAATATTGTTTGTATGTAGGTTTGCTTAATTTTTTAACCCTTCAGTGATGCTGGTTTTTAAATCCCAACTCCTGTCCAGGTTGGAGGGGTTTTGAATTTATTGTAATCTTAAGTGCATTCATGACCATACTGTGCACTGAGGGCTGTGGCTTGTGGAGAATTATGGGCCTGTGCAGTGCACAGAGGCTGGAACTGTAGTATTAAGGTAAAATTGCAGGTGTGAAGCAGTTTGGGACCCATTGTTGTAAGTAGGTGATTGAAGTCACTTGAATGTCCTTAGTTCTGTTGACAGGACCATGACACGGGAGGATGTAGCCATCATTCAAGAGCGCAGAATGTCCCAACAACAGCAGCAGCAGCAGCCACAACAACAGCAGAGTAAGCGCTGCAGACAAACATTAATTGAAACAGCAATTCGATTTTAAAAATACATGGTCCACATTCACATCATTATATATCCAGTGTGTTTTAATGTCCATCCATTTCAAGTGCAAGTATTGTGTTTACTCAGTGTTTTTTGTGTTACCTAGCTATCCTTAGTGCTGCCATCATCAGTCAATAGATTAATAAGTATCTTTTTATTTGAGATGCCCTGTTTATGTGTAGGAATACTGTGTTTCTTATTTGTGTGCACATAGACACCTGTTTGTTTGAGTTGTTGTTTGTAGACCTGACTGTCTGGCACAAAGTCTTGTCGTGATGAAATTTGTTTGGGCCCTGCCTTTTTTGAAACTGAAACGTTTAGTACCATTTTCACGAGAGCCCAGTGCGGGGTCATACCCTTAGTCAGATGACTGCTTGTCACCATGTCAGACTCAGTGTTTTAATTCTATCCAAACTATCAAATTACTCTGGAACACAGACGTTTATGGGGTATTTTTTTAACACTGTTTTTGTATCTGGTTTTAATTGTGCACCCTGGATAAATACAGTGGTGTACCCAGGAATTTTTTTCGTGGGGGGTTCAGCAAATTCAGTTGAGGACAGAGGACAGACAGAACAGGGATCTGGGGGCGGTAGCCCCCTAGTCAGGGGTTCTGGAGGCAGCTGTAATTTGGTACAAGAAATTTCATTTCATATAGTAAAATTTTCTTAATTTTTGGTACTTTAAGACTGTTTATAATGACAACCAATTTATTTGTCATTGCTAATGTAAAACAGTTGCGAACCGGCGGTAGCTTTAGAATTTTACTGCCTTTTTTTCTGAACATGTTGGGGTGTTGGCGTCCTAAATTCAGCAATTTTAACAGTTTTCACAATTGGGTTGAGTTTGGCACGATTTTGGAGGGCCTTCGGAATTTCAGCGGGGGTTTGAACCCCCAAAACCCCCCCCCCCCTCGATACGCCACTGGATAAATACATTGATGTGCCTGTATCCTTGGTATTTTTAAGATAAATTTACTGCTATTCTTACATAATGGCATATTTACAATATGTGTGTCAAATGAAGCACTGGCTTACAATCCACTAGAATGAGAGAGCTAGACATTGATTGCATGCATTGTGCTGTTCAGTTTTAGGGAGCCCAGGAAGCCCATCACCAGGTGCTCCAGCACCCCCTGCCCCACCGGGACACCATCGCACCTCTTCAGCTCCCCCTGCTCCTCAGCCTCCTCCAATGGCCCTGGCTCCACCCACATCTTCGCCTCAGACAGGTGTGCCACCAGCACCTCCTGCTCCGCCATGTCCTCCCTGGCTTGGTTCTTCCTCCCAGCCCCCTGCACCTTCTATGGCTGCAGCTGTGGCTGCTCCTCCTCCTCCCCCACCTCCCCCTGCACCAAACATGTCTCGGTCATCTAGTTCTGATGGACAGGATCAAACGTCATCATTGGCAGCACAGCTTCAGAGTGCAAAACTCCGCAGATCAAACAAGGTAAGCATGTTGCGCGTCCTGTATAGAAGAAATAAATTGTCCAAATGATTGCTGCTCATGAAAGGCACTCTCAAGCTTGTCATACACAAAAGCAGGAGTCAGGTAAATTTTTTAGCCTAAATTGTACGTTTTGTTTGAGTTTATTTGTAAGTTGCTAGTAGATGTTGGTTTTTGATGTTCAGGTGACCATGCATCGTGATAGATTCTTGTAATAAAACCAACTAGATGCACTAATTTCTCATATTTATTTTTGGAATAAAACTACATGTTTTGGACAGTTCCTCTGTCCATCATCAGGAGTTTTTCACTGTACACACAGCAATGGTATATGTAAAATAGGTTTGCTGACAGCTTGCGAGCAGGATCAAGATGGAACTCATTCCGTCCTGATCCTGCTCGCAAGCTGTATGACATATACCACTGCTGTGTGTACAGTGAAAAACTCCTGATGATGGACAGAAGACTTGTCCAAAACATGTAGAGTTTTATTCCAAAAATAAATTTGAGAAATTAGTGCATCTAGTTGGTTTTATTATAAGAATAGATGTTGGATGTATATTGCTCATGAAACGGTGATTTGTTGTAACCCATTGATACACAGTTTAACAGCAGACAGGAAAACCTGACTGATCCTCAATAGGCCAACACGTTTGCATGTTACGTATTTGTTAAATACAAGGACAAGCAATTTTTTTGTGGACGCAACATTTTGACAGCAGGTGTGTTTGTAACCAGACTGTCTAGTAATGTTGGAATTTCAGTTTGATGAATTGCGTGGATTGTGATAAATTGCTATTTCATGAGCGAAATACATCTAGATTTTCACTGATTCAAATCAGGTAATTAATGCCTGATCTTGAAATATTTATTTTTAAGCAAACTTTGGCCCCATTAACCCTTTCGCATTCTTAATTAAGTGAACAGGGCGCTCGAAAAAGATAATTATTAGAACGGCTACCATTCCTCTGCATGCCGTTGGTAATGACCTAAGCTGACCTGTTGTTTTAAACCCCATTGCATACAAAAGGGTTAACTTTCTGTCCTCTCTCACTCTCTCTCTGAAGTTAAGTTGTGGGACAGCGGAAGATATATTGCCTGTTATTTTGCAGTTGATTTGGTGATGATAGAAACGGCACAAGTTTGAACCCACAACACAAAGATGATTGAATGTCCATGATTGTTGATATTTTCTGGCTTGGATGATTAAGCATATATTGTAAATTGTTTGCAGCAATCTGCAGAGAACAGTGGCTCCAGCACGAGCAGTAGTGGTAGCGGCAGTAACTATGGAACCATCGGACGTGGCGGAATGGCCAGCATGTCAAGTATGATGGATGAAATGGCAAAGACCCTGGCAAGGCGTAGAAAGGCGGCAGAGAAGAAGGAGCATCCTGATCCAGAACAGGTATAACAGCACTGAGAAGCAAATTTATTTCTTGGGAAACTTTATAATATGGACTTGATTTATGCTCTTGTCTTTGGGCCTTTGTTAGTCCAATCTGCAGGAGCTGGGAATATAATGGTGTAAACAGTTTGTGTTCTTTCTTTTATGTTTTAGATGTGTTACTTGTAATTCAGTGGAAAACAGTGTTCAGAATGGAATTATTTCATAAATCAGAGAAGAATGAAGTGTTTTTTCAAGTTACGATTTTGTTTTTAAAGTGTCAATTTGAAATTTTAGATGTTCATTCAATTTTATGTTTTTGGTTCTGTGCATCACCAATCTATATTAATAATTGTCCAACGAGATGCAACACAAAGCAGTCTATTTATTATTCTGCAAGGTCACTCTACATGTTTTGGGTGTCAACCACACCCATCATCAGGAGTACACAGAACTGTAACTACAGCCTCCAGTACTGTGGAGCTACCTCCCTCCAACATGGCCAACTTAGTTGGCCATGTTGGAGGGAGGTAGCTGCACAAAAAATATGACCAGTACCGTAGGCTGTAGTTACAGTTCTGTGTACTCCCGATGATGGGTGTGGTTGACACCCAAAACATATATGGTGACCTTGCAGAATAATGAATAGACTGTTTTGTGTTGCGTCTCAAACGGTTATTAATATTAATATGTTCACTCAAATTTCTGGTGTGGATAGCACTCCCATTTTGTACAATTACAAATTGGCATTCTGCAGTTTATTTACTCATGATTATATGTCCTAACAGTGGGTAGGGAAGGAGCATGAAGGATGTGAGACAGAGAAATGAATGTTATGTATTTCCTAAATTTCCCATAATAATTTTAGCCAGTATAAATGGAGTGATTGTACTGTACAGGGAAGGAAGTGGGGGGGGGGGGAACCTTTAGGAAATTCCTTAGCCCATCTTAGATTGTAAAGTTGTCAGTTTGATGTGAGACCCCTGTGATAGATGATGAATCATGGATTTTCAGGAGGGAGATACAGGACAGGACAAAAAGGCCTGGGGAGATAAAGCTAGCACAAATGGTGGCAAGTTTGGTGGCAGTGGTGCAAGTGGTGGAGGAGGAAATGGGTCTGGTTCGGAGTCTCCTAAGCCATCACGGAAGAGATTTGGCTCGGCTAGTGAAGAGCAGCTGCCAAAACTGAATGGTCTGCCAGATGGTGCAACATGTGTGCCAGACTTGGACTCACTGAAGCAAGAGATTTTGAAGGAGATTAGAAAGGAAATGACAAAGTTGAAGCAGGACATCATTGATGGTAAGTAGCGGGAAAATAATGACACCAGCTTTAGAGTGGTATGTATGGTTTGACAACGTGACATGTGAAACATACTGTATTGATCCTAGTAATTAACCAACTTGATGCACAAAATCTTGTTTTATAATAAGTTTTTTAAACTCCTCTACATGTTTCAAGCACTATGTGCTCATCATCAGGAGGTCAAGATTTTATATACAGGTTGAGAGAAGACTCTCCTCTCAACCTGTGCATTGGATGGCCACCTATAGGTGTGATGATACCAGATGCTGTATATACAAATTTGACCTCCTGATGATGAGCACATAGTGCTCGAAACATGTAGAGGGGTTTAAAAAACTTACTATAAAACAAGATTTTGTGCATCATGTTCGTTAATTACTAGGATTATACTGAGATGCACGGTCAGCAAAACATCAAAATACTGTATTGATATTTTGGATTCTTAAGTGCCTGAAGTTTTTTATGAATTTACATTGATGGTTATCATGTGTTTAATTGTGGTTGAATACTGTTGTATCGTCATGAACATGCTTGTGCAAAACATGTGTGTTTGTGATGCACTGTACACTTTCTGTGCCTGTTTGGTTTGGAAGTTGGCTACCTCATGGCTCTATTTTTAACCATTTCCTGCTCCAGTCTTCTGGTAATTTAAATACAGTTATTTAAGTTAGGAATGAGTCAGTTTGATGATTTTCAGTGCCCATAGGGTATAGTTTGATGCTCTGAACTTTCTTGCTTTGTTTGATAATTTTACACTTTGAACATTTTAAATTGGTAAGTATGGGTTCTGAACTGGTTTGAGGGCACAGTGAGGGGGCATACAGTGAGCAGCTTTCCTTACTTCATGGTACTTAGTGTAGTCTGTGTTAGGTGTATCTGTGGACAGGATAACTCAGTATAGTGCCCTGGTCGGGGGTATGCAGGCAGGGTATCATGGTTTGATTCCCTGCTGGGGTAGAGATGTTTTGATTTTCTGTGCAGTGTTCAGACTGCCTGTGCAACCGTCCCAGCCTTCCGTCCATTAGGTACAAGCGTTTTTTCTCCACTGGTAGAGTGACCATGACACAAAACCTAACATTCACCACCATCTCATGCTGATCTTAAGAACATGTACAGCATTATTTCCACTCCACTGTACATCTGTGTGGCATGGTGCTGTATCAAGCACAAACGCAACTTTCCCTTTGTCTTGTTGTAGAAATACAAAGAATTCAAACGAGGTTGACACCCCCATGTCGTGTACTGGAACATAAAATGAATACTAAGCTGTCATATACTTAACACCATGAGAATGGCATATCTCATATCGGATGTGAAGTGTTTATTAATCCATGATAGCTCAGGTAATATGTGTAAGAATGAGTGGCTATAGGCAGTATGACTTGGGTTCAATTCCCAACAGGAATTTCTCCCGATTTCAAACTTTTGCCATGTTCTGAATGTTGTATGCTTTCTTCTGGGTAAATTCCCCGCATCTGAATTTTATATGCCGACATTTCGGAACACTCTGTCTGTTCCATCTTCATAGTCATGTAGGTATACCTACAGGTACATGCCTATGAAGACGGAACAGAGTGTTCCAAAACGTCGGCATATAAAATTCGGACCCCCGGGGAATTACCCAGAAGGTTTACCTACATGCCTATGAAGATGGAACAGACAGAGTGTTCCGAAACGTCGGCATGTAAAATTCAGACGCCGGGGAATTGCCCAGAAGAAAGCATGCTACAGGAATTTTTCCATTTTTGATCGCATCATGAATGGCTCTGGGCTACTTCTATCTCTGCTACAGTTGCTTGCAGGGTTACTTTACCTATGGGGAAAGGTATTGATTAAGTGCCAGCTTGTCCCTTCTGTGTGGTGGTAAGGTTCGCAATGCGTGGAGAATGAATGACTTCTGTAAGCCTTTCAAACAGGGTACTTGGACAGATCATATCATATAGATTAATTGACAGGCCCTTTGCTTGAGAGTAATATGATGTTCTTCACAGCTGTCAGGATGGAGTTGGCCAGAAGATAATCTTCAACATGCTGAGTTCCTATGATGGAAATGTTCATTCTCAGTCACTTAACATGGATTTAATGGAAGGACTGCTTCAGCTGTTCACTACTGCAGGAGGAACCAGCATTCCCATTGCATGCTACAGTTTGGTTTCTGTTGTATTACTGTAACTTTTTTGGTTATGTCTAGCTCTTGTTAAAGAGTGTGTAAACAGCAAATCTTAATTTAGTGTTCATGTTAGCAGAATGAACATATAGAGCACAACTTATAAATTAGATAAACAGTCTGGGAAGCCAGTACAATGTGTTTATTTTATGATTAGGACTAACGTTGTTGTATATCCATTGTGTAATCATGGAAGTTTTGTCAGAAATGAGTGAAATTTGTGGTCTGTCCACAAGGCGTGATGGCGATAGTTATGACGCTACTGCTTTTGTTTACACACTGCAGATTACAGGCACTCCCAAACTTATGCAGTAGGTAGTGTCGCGGAGGGTCCACGCGAGTCGCATTTTGCACAAGTTTGAGTTGGGTATGCATATGGTTGAGTGTGTATGTTATATGCAGAATGGAGTTCAGTTGAAATCCAAACTCCAATGCACTGGAACCTGTTGGCTGCTGCGTGGCTGCCCAGCTGCCTGTGTTGTCACCCAGCAGTATTCTTCTGCCACCTTTGTATCATTGCACTTTCATTCCCAAAAGGAAAAGTCCGGTGCACATTTCTAAAAATGTTATTATTTTTTTTCTTTTTCCTCCTCTCTTTTTAAAAGTTGTGTGAATATGATGTTGTAAAACTTTAACTTGCATAAGTCAAAGAGTGTCTGTAATGTGTGATGAGGCATGACACTTTCCGTTGCGAATGCTGGGTTCTGTTTCTTATGTGGTGCAGAAATCATTTCACTGAATAGAAATGTGTGTGTGTTACTGATGGGCATTAATATGTGGTGTGTCTGGCATCGATTGTCTAGAGGTTTGTAACTGTCGTTGCTTCGTGATACGAGTATTACGCTGGACATTTTCCATTGTCTGATGTATAATTAGACACAAGCATTTCATAATTGATCCACTCCCATCTTCAGGTGGTCTGTTGTCATTATATGGGTAGATATAAAACTTCATTTTTAGTATTAGTTGTGAGGGTTGGAATCAAACCCGTGATGTTCTGAACACTGGACTGATGTTCTAACTGCCATAGAAAGTAAGAACGTACCTGTAGATTAATGATAACCAGTTACCTGAAGACAGAAGTGGAGCCATCTGTCAGTGTGTCGCATATTGCAGGTACAGTTCTGTCCTGTATAATGTCAGTATAATGCAGATGGTATTGTTTCCTGTTGCTGGGCTTCGGTTTCAAATGTAAGACTAGTTGTGAATAATCTGTGCAGATATGTTATGGAACTGCAGGTTGAGTATAGTAAATGCACAAATACTTACTTTGCACAAATGTTACTGTTATGATTTATTGGGGCTGTCCATTATCCGTAATGGCAGGCGTGTGATTCTGTTCCTTCGTGGACATGTTCAGCGAAAACTGAACAGTTGTAAGAGTTACGTTATTTAATTTACAGTGAAGTGGGGGGGAAAAAAAATAGTATTTAAAATCAGTTGCAAAACATACTTTTTAATTTTTTCTGTTGCATGGATGGTTTTTAATATAATTTTAGAATATATGTAAATATTAAATCTTTTTACTCTATTTATTGCTGTGAACTAAATGCACATTTTTATTATATTTATTTCGTTGTGCACAAAGTCTAGATGTGAATTTCTGTTGAAATGACTAAAAGTTGGTAAAATTTTGGCCAACGGAGGGACTTCCCTGTTCATTTTTTTCTACAGGCATGGTTTTGTACATAGAGATGCTTGTTTGGAGGGCTTCAGCATGTTATCATTATCATTTACATGATCATCATTATTGTCATCATCATCATCATTGTACTCATAATTGTGATTATACTTGTAACTGCAAGACAATGAATTAGACACTAGCAGTAGGAAAACATTTGTCTTGATTGTAGTACTTTTCACCCAAACGTTGTATGGGTGGGGGATGCCATCTGTGTCATGTACACTGTTATTGTGATATAATTTGTAGTTGAATTAATTTAATTCACTTTGTTATCATATTTATGTCAAGTGGTTGACATCTCTCCTGTAATTATTGAAGTAAGACCCACCTGAAACCAAAACACATTGCCCCCCCCCCTCCCCTAGCCATTATCTCCCCAAAACATGTATGCTAATGTGAATAATTGCCCAGTTTCCATCTTTGAATTTTCTTAACCAGTGTTAATTTTAAGATCAACTAGGCCTATTCTTTCAGTCTCGAAGATTCTTGCCTGCCTGGGGCAAGTAGTCTTTTTAGATCCATTAAGGTGTATTCTTTCAAAGACTGCCACATTTTTGAATGTAAAATGCAAAAGTATATTTTAGAATATGATAAAAGATGGAAATTATCGTTATATGACACATTCTTACGGACTTGTTCATTCCTTAATACTTGTAGCTGAACATGAATTGGGCAAATTACAGTATTCATTTCTATTTATTTGACTCTTGTATTTGTATTTTACTGGCCTTGAAATCTGCTCAAGATTATGTAATTGGGATGCTGCCTCGTGAATAATTTGGGCTTCATATCATAATGTGTGTATGATATAGACGATGTATGTATTGTAAACCCATAGGGATTATCAAGTTTAAGGAAAGGAAATTTTAATGTAAAATGATAATGTTTAACCTTTACATAGGCATGATAAAAGAAGGTTTCCATAAGTGACGTGATCTCACAGTCCCAAATATATAACATTATATATTGTGTCATTAAAAATATTATGTACAGGAAAAATGGTGATTAGATCCTAAAATCTAGGAAGCCAATCCTCATGTGTAATAAGTAGTGTGTAGTTTTCCAATATTATATTGAAATTGTAAATGTATATTTAATAGTTTTTAATTGAGTATTGTATATGCCATACATTTTGTCTTTTTGCATTGTATTTTGAATAAATTTCTGAAATGCTTTGTTTTCTTTTTAATAACTTTTATTACTGTTTTTTTTTCCATGGGATATCACTTAAAATAATTGAAAATATTTATTTCCCAAATATAATAAACACTTTTTTCCTCCTGATTCATTCCATACAGTTGATGATGCATTGTATTCATGTATGTTCTGTCTTATTAAGGAATTTTATGGAAATCTGCTGTTAGATCTTTTCCATTGTTCATTTTCATCTTTCACCATATGTTTTCTCAAAATCCAGTCTAATATAGTCTATATCTTCCAGACACTTTCTTCACAAATCAGAATTTCTTATGTACAAATTGTTTCACCGTGTACAGCTGTTCAATAAGTAAGGTTCACTAGGTCATATGTGTTATATGAGAAGCCATTAGGGTTGAATGTTCCTCAATTATTCCACTAGTGAAAGCTCCAAAGGAAGACAGGTGCAGATGGTTTAATCGAAGTGACTGATGTTTTGAAATTAGAGGAAAACTTCGACTATAGAAAAGACTGAGATGGCAAATAATGGTGGTGACATTATTCACCTGATGCTGGCAACTTAAGAGCTTCTTCGTACATAGTCAGTAGTCTTCTTCTTAGAATTAAACAAATTCCCTGGTAAATTCATGGTGGATGCTTACGAGGACTGTATGAATATCCTAGAACTTGCTGGTGGCAATCATTTATAGCATATTCATGCACTCACTGGCACAGTACTGTATGATAAGATAATCGTAAGGAATTTCGAACTGTTGTTACAAAGTAGTGAATGTGTGTCTAGATGTTATAAGTTTTTAGCTAGTATTTTAGGTATCATAATTAACTAGCTGAATATCTAGTAACTGACTTTTGTAGCTAAATAATTGCTGGTGATTTTAAAAGAGAGTCCCAAGGATCTGCATGATTTCTGTACTTACTGCCAGCAGTGTTGCTTGAACAAAGGCTGAAATTGGAGTTCAGCCACAAAGGGAGTCTGTCAGAGATGTTCATCACAAAAGGATGGAATCCATAGCTTTTATAATCTGTTTGTGATGACATTTTTCATGAGCTTATGGTACTGATGGAATCAAGTCTGAGTTCAAGGAGCTCTCCTGCATTGGTGCTTGCAGAAACTAGACGGGCAGGGCTTGGTGTGTGTACAGGTGTTGTGTCGTGGGATAGGAGTGGCTCGGTGTCACAGGTCTTGCTGTCAGGCTGTTCCTTGCATAAAGGCAATGGAGGCAGCACCACAGACGAACATACATACAGGAACCAGTTCTGAAAATGAAGAATATGACAGTGCATGATAATGTACAGTAGGGTCTTGTTTTACAAAGGTTCGTTTTATGACGATTCACTTTTACAACCCTTGTCCAATTGGACCGAGCACTCCCGCCTTGTGGTGCATCACTGTTGCAACTCAAGCGTCCTTTCTCTACTTAGTGCGCTTCTGGCTCTTTTCTGGTGCGCATGTGTTTCCTATTTTTCTATTTTACTGCAGTTCTTTTAAGTTGATTATGATTTTTCCACCCATGACGTCCATCAAAAAGACAGAAAAGAAGGAAAAAATCACAAGATTTGATGTTACATTCTTTCTTGATGTCTTCTGAAGCACGGCCTGTGCCTTCTTCAACAAAATAAAAGGTGATTTGATTCATTTTTTCAATTACTTGTGTTATTTTCTATGTACCTAATTCGGTAAATTAAAATTGTGTGTCATAATGTAAAGAAATATTGTGAATTATAAAATTATTTGACTGATTCGTTTGGCCCATGTACCTATCTCAATTTAAACCATTTGAATAGTACTCGTTTTACGATGATTCGATTTACAACCAAGTATTTGAGAACATAACCCTGTCGTACAATGAGACCCTACTGTATTTGCAAAGAGACTGATTAAAAAATATACCATTTGGGAGGCTGTTCAGCTGGTGAAGGCACCAATATTGAATCATGCATGGTGTTTCATTAAGTGGCTGAATGACAGTTCCAGATTTTGTAAACAGTATGTGGCATGTAATAAGTACAACTCATTTTAGCACTGAATGATGTAAAATAAACCACCTTAGATACTGTGTAGGGGACAGCTGAACTATGTATACCAATACTGCAGAGGAAAGCTGCTTATAAATTATCTTTGCAAGACATGCTGCAGTGTATTCTGAGCCTTGGACATGAGACCACTGCATGGACTTGAAAGTTCATGAACCAGTCACTCGGTGACACCATGTGATATTTCAGAAGAACTGATACCTCAAGACTTACTGCCAGAAAATCATTCCATCAGTTAATTAGTGACTGTTAATAACCATTAAGCCTGTTGTGATGTTGTGCATGTAGAATATGAGCTAACGGTCATAATGCAAAATATGCTGAATATTTTGAATTGGTAACCTCTAAAAATTGGACAGTACCTGTGTGAATTTTGTAATCGTGAATGCACTCTTATGTTAAAAAGTATTACTTTCATAAATGTTTTTTGGCTTACAAGAAAAGAGTTGGCAGCAGCAAATAACACTGGAAAGATGAGGGTCGACGGATTCTCGAGCGCCAGTACACCAAGGAACCAAACGACTGCAAACATTGGCAGAAGCATGGCTGCCATGCGAAAAGACTTGCGCAGTACGTCTTCACTTGTGTTGCTGTTTTCTAGAAGGCGGAGCTTCTGGCTGCCATCACATCGTGAGAGAAGTCTGAGGCCCAGCACTGACAACGTAGTATTTGCCTTAAAAAACAATTGCACTTTGAATACTTTACTGTAATCTTGTGTTACATAACATAATGTATTTCTGAGTGCTGTCTTACAACTTGAGCTGCGAAGTGGTAAAACATTCCTGAAGGTACCAATAGGGTTCAGGCAGTAGTAGAAGAAAGAAGTAAGAAAACCTGCTTGAAACATTCACACCTCTGCAGAGGAAGAAATTACAATTAATTTTGAGAAGTACTGATTATGACAAAATGACAAGTCGGTAATGTGAGAAGGGTCAGTTATTCTTACAAATGAAGTGCATGCATTAGTTGAGATTTTCTGATTTAGTTTGTAAAATACTTTCCATATCTTGAACATTACATAACCTGTTACACTGGATTTTGAGTGCTTTGTAAGTGTGATACTTTTCACATTATGAATGGAATATATTGATGTAACTGTTCTTTTTTTGTGTGACATTATCAGTGATAATCTGTGTGGCCTTCCATCTACTGATAAATTAGGCTAAGTGCAGTATTCCACAGATTAAATAATAAGATAACCTGGAAGCACATAGTGTGCTTTGTTGTTGTGATTACTTTAGCTCGGAGAGGATGTGATTTATTTTGATTTGGTATGATTAACAAAACTATGAACAACTTCTTCTTATAAAGTGCTACAACCTATATAAGGTTCTGGCTTGCTCAGTCACTTTCTTCCAACTATCTCTATCCTGTACTACTTTCTTCTAATTGCATACGTTTATGCTCTTTATGTCTTCCAAAACATCATCTTCCAGTTGGTCTTTTAGACATGGGTTTCCATCTCTTAATCTTCTGCACAATATTATCCTCAGCCATGCGTTCAACGTGGCCTAACCAGTTTAATCTTTTTTTTTTAATAAACCCAATTATATTTTGTCCTTTTAGTATATCATTTATTTCTTGATTAGTTTTAATCCTCCAGTAGCCATCATCTGTTCTTGTAGGACCAAATATTTTCCTCACGATCTTTCTTTTGAAAGTCATCAGTTTATTTATCATATTTTCCTTAATTACCCATGCTTTCAGAGGCATAAGTTACCGTTGGGCGAATTAACGTGTTATAAAGTTGTAGTTTGATGTTTCGGGATATTAATTTTGATGAAAATAGTTTTTTGTGAACATGGTATGCCCTATTTCCTGCTGCTATTCTTTCTTTAATTTCTTCCTCACTATGAACAACAGTTTTTGTAATTTATATTTTTCTTCCTAGGGTTGAAGATTGTAGTCTCTTGAGATGTGATGCTGTGTTGTTGGGTGAGTGAGGAACCTACCCACCCAATAATACAGCATTACTTCCCAGAAGGCTTGAATTTTAAGTGGCACTGCTGTGAAAATAAAATCTAGCAAAACCTGGAGTTGGTAATGACAGTCCTGAAGGACTGAAAATTACTGTGTCACTTATCATGCTCTGGATTCATCATCAGTGAGACCCACCAAGATAAGCGAGGCAACTGGGATCATGTAGGATAGCAGCATCCCCCGTGCAACAGACATCCAACAGTAGTGCTCAGTCTCATAGCCATGTGGATTCATTGTGTAGCACACCTGTACACAGACAGCACAAATACAGATGCATGAAACTGAAAATCATTAGCCATACCACATCAGTAGACCCTTTGCCACTGCAGCATGATACATTCCTATGCTGAAACTGAAGGAGCTAGCCTCCAGATATGGATGGTAGCTGCAAATGTATTTACCTTTATTGGTCCAGTGTCGAGTTAAAATCAATAGCACTTCCTGTTGTGACTGTTTCACTGTCAAGTTCAAATCAACAAATTATTTTCCATTTTATTTGGTTTTTCCTAATCTCCTCTTATGTAGTGGCAGCTTGTGAACTTTGAAAATTGGAGATTTTCTTAAAAATTAATTTTTACCAGACTGTTGGAACTCACAAGAATAATTTGGACTCCAAATGGATAAAAACCAGGTATGGGTTGTCAAAAAGGAGTGTTTTCCAGTTTGAAAGTTATTTGGAAGTTCAAATCAAGGAAGATGAGATGGGTCGGTCATGTAACGTGTGTGGGGGAGAAGAATAATGCATGTCGGGTTTTGGTGGAGGAACCTGAAGAGAAGAAGTCACTTAGAAGATCTAGGCACAAATGGGAAGATAGTATTGGTGGTGTCTTTAACGGGATAGGAGGGTATTGACTGGATTCATCTGGCTCAGGAGAGGAATAAATGGCAGGCTGTTGTGAAAGCAGCAGGAAACCTTCAGGTTACATAAAATTCAATAATAATACAGTTCTGGTGGTTGGAGGTTGTATTGTGTGAACGTGAAGTCAGAAATTATTACTGAGCATTGCATCAGAAGGGAGCACATTCCAGCAAAAGCGCAGTATTTTACAGAGATCTTCTTTGGTACTGCATTCTGAAACTTTGATTAATGTTATTACTTGCACAACACTTGTCCTTGGAATATGTAACCAGTAAGCAATAAAACATGACATTTCTCCTACAGCATTCATACAAGATATTGGTTCCAGCTAAAATTCAGTTGCTTACCAATACTAGTGTTGCAGGTAGGAACCAGGCTAGGGTGCAATGAAGCCGCAATCCTGAAGGGCGAGGGCCCTCTGTGAGGCTTCGATATGCCAGAACTGCTACTGAGAACAACCAGCAACAGGCAACTAGGTGTAGATAATGCAGCAGGAGTGCCACACTTTCACACCAGTCCTGTTTTCCTGTAGCCTGGATGCACAGGTGAAGTATTGTTAGCCTGCTGTCATGTGCCAAACTGAGTCCAGCATTCACAAAATTACATTTCACTCAAGTGTTGAAAATGAGTCCAACAATTTTTAAAATTATAAAAGGCCAATAAATTTGAACTGAACACGAAGGAATGCCACATTTCCAGACAAACAGAACTCACAAGGGAGACTGAATCCTTTGTCAGAGTCAGTCTGACATATGGAAAAAGCAATGTTTCATTCTTAACGTAGTATACCCTGACAAAATAAGTTACTTCTTTTTTCTTTTGATCTTTTACTGACCGTGCATCTCAGTATATTTATCTCAGTAATTAACCAACTTGATGCACAAAATGTTTGTTTTACAATAAGTTTATTTCATGCCTCTACATGTTTCGAGCACATGTACTCGAAACATGTAGAGGCATGAAATAAACTTATTGTGAAACAAAAATTTTGTGCATCAAGTTGGTTAATTACTGAGATAAA
>Ga0123354_10004725_pt1 | contig 19430 bp, 10 predicted proteins | sample TergutLab28metaG_2_FD_97872 | JGI IMG/M metagenome (GOLD analysis project Ga0123354, IMG submission 97872) | Labiotermes labralis P4 segment gut microbial communities from Petit-Saut dam, French Guiana - Lab288 P4 | ecosystem: Host-associated > Arthropoda: Insects > Digestive system > Gut ...
ATGAGAATCTTATATAAGACCTCCCTCCTAACTGAATCATAAGCCTTCTTGAAGTCTATAAAGAGCTGATGAACTTCTTCATTGTATTCCCATTTTTCTCAAGTATTTGGCGAATGCAGAATATATGATCAATAGTCAGTTCTTGCACATGGAAAACTAATTTCAGTCTGTACCAGCTTACGTTTAATGTGGCGCGATGCACTGAACTCAGCCCTGATACGTAGGTGTTTTCTGTCTGAGTAAATTAATTGTATTGCCAAAACTCTCCTGTTTATATTCCTAATCTTTGGAAGGCGGTTCTGAGAATGGAACTTTTGTCTGTGGCCACAGTTAAATGAAATGCAGTGCATGATGCTATAGAACAATGCTAGCAAAATTTCAATTTTCAGGTCATATGAATTCTCCTAACACCCTGAGAAGACTTTCATAGAAATTTTGTACGTCTGACTTATCTTCGATCAGAAATGTGCATCGTTTTATTTTCTAACCGTCTTTAGGGGGCTTGTAATTTAATTACTTTCGAATGGGCGGTCACGGGGATAAACTGAAAATAGCACATATTATTACAATGCAGAGCAGAAAAAAAATTTTGATACAACATACAAATTGTTAATAACAAAACATTAGGTCACAAATATGGAGAATGAGGAGTTCAGACGGCCGACAATATGTGGCCCTCCGGCTTATGGTTAGGCTGCAATATGCAGTGTTTTGCGAACTGTCCACAAAACTCTGGAATTTGCGGAATTTTAGCGAGGCACATTAATTTTTGAAAGACGTGAAGGTTGTTACATGGATCAAATGTCTGTGTAGTTGTGTAGTTTTATACTTGGTACTGCAGATTAAGGGAAGAAAGTAATGTACAAGTATCAGAAGGCAAACTGCCGAGGAAAATATTTGTTCGCGGGAAGGATGAATTAACGTGAGCAATTTAGGTTGCTGTACATAACAAGGAACTTCTTGGAGGTTATGGTTTCGGAGTTGGAAGCTGTGTAACCTGGTAAAGAGGTACCGATATTTCGGACGAGCCTAGCTGCTGTCTTCGTCTTTATTATATTTCGAAGTATTAGGCAAGATGCTCCTCCATAACCTCAGTGCCTAAGATAGTGTCGCTTCACAGAACGCCGTAAATGTTCTGTTCAAAGTCGTGGGATCCTGAGTGTCATACAAAAACTTCGTGACTTAATACAGATCACGTAGTATTGTTACAGTAATGCAATTTGGACAACAAGGGTGGTGGAGACGAGCAATGCATATATGGAAAATTACACTTTGAAGACCGGGGAGGAGGTGGGATGATCATTTTAACCTACATAGTAGGAAGATACGTTACGAATATCGTAGGTGGATACCTTGTTTCCTGGAAAGACGGTTGTTGTTTGTGTCATGTATTAAACAGACTTCTGTTATCACAGTGTATGTGCTGTGTGTGTTGGCCCATACCGATTCAGAATCGGTACAGTAAAGGCAGTAATATTCTGAATGATCGAACATCTCGATAAGGCGATGATAACATACCTCTGCCTCATACAGAAAATTTGGGTTCGAAGCTCGGCCCATAAATCTCTATTTTTTATTGAGAGTTCAATGGCTTTTCTCGGACACAAAAAAAATTCTTTTACGGTCCCGTGAATTGAATCTCTATCGCCTCCTGCCACATACTTTCAAGCCAACATTCACATTCACCTCATCAGTAGGTACCGTAATCTTAGGCATCCAAGGTGCCATTGAGTAAGACAACAGTAAATAATGCGTGGCCGTGCCAAAGAACAGCACGTAAAGCAGTGTTTCGTGGTTTGTACAACTGACGAGGTAGATAAAGGACACAGCAAAGAATTTACTGGAGCAGCTCTGAATAACAAAAAGTATATGATAACACTTCACACACTTCAACGCGCGTGAAGCCAACTGTAAGAACACACAATCGCTCATTGCTGGCTTCAGAATGACAGACACGCAAGTTTGTAGGTACACATAGCGTTGAAACAAATCTTTATAGTTGCTGCTTCGCCCACTGTAACGTAATCACTGACATTAAACTAATAATATACATAAATTGTAAACGTCACGTAACCCTCTGGCATATCCCTTGAACAACACGAGAAAGAACCTGAGAACGACTTAGAATGTTCAGAAGCATAACAAATCAATTGAATTTCATTTTACTACGAGGTTTGATTTCTTAAATGCAGGATTAAAATTATGACATCTAGCTGCAATGTAGTAACATTTGATTTGTTAAGTACCAACGTGTTAGGGAATAAGTTTGCTTCCATAAATTATACACAGCATCTGTCCTGAAGATGGAGGCAGAAGGATTATTTGAAACATTGTTAGTCCTGCCCATGTAATTAGCCTACTACGTCACATCCCAGGACACAGGAATATCAATTTTAGTAACTAGTGTTATATGAATCTGAATAACCATGGAATATTTAAGTAACACACCAACAAATGTTCATATATAGTCTTTAATTAGCTAAAATATACATTAAAAAACTTAAAACGCTCCTACATGTTTCGATCATATGATCATCCTTAGGGAGCATACTTTGTTCCTTGCTAAAGTTACAGTTTAAAACACTCAGCGATTCTGAATGTTTTAAACTGTAAATTTAACAAGGAACAAAGTATGCTCCCTTAGGATGATCGTATGATCGAAACATGTAGGAGCGTTTAAAGTGTTTTAATGTATATTTTAGCTTATTAAAGACTATACATGTGCATTTGTTAGTGTGTTACTTAAATAAACTACGAAATGCACGGTGCAACGGTAAAGACAACCACGGAATACTGCTACGTGTACTAAGAACAATTAGTCGTAATATAGGAGAACATTCTGCATAATTGCAATGGAACATTTTGACATAGTGTGTTCCTAGTTGACATTTCCACAAATAACTCTTCAATTGAACGAAACATTTATCTCAAAATTTCACTGACTATGCAGCCATAAAGGTGACAACTTCTGAAAAAAATATCTTGATACGCTGCGCAGCATAATAATAGGCTGATGGTGGCTTCAGTTTTGGAAGAAATACCGCCCGTTTCTTTATGACTACTTTATGTGAATTTTATTTTCGTTCTGCCCTCTATAGCCGCAAGCCATCCCCCTAAACGCCCTCTTTCAAGTTGCATAATAATACCTTCATACGATAAGAAGTGTTACTATAGTCCACCACCAAGGAGATGATCCCTGCTAAGAATAAGATAGATGCGCATGCGCAAGATTTATTACGAATGACGAGTTTCTATTGCTCATGATGGAAACATTCACACAGTGCAATCGCTCATTACATGTTACTCGAAAGGCGTGATTTTCTGAGTCTTTCAGTTGTGACGATAAAGTCCCTAACTCCCACCAGTAGCAGTCCTCTTGGCTCTCCGCCCCCCCCCCCCCCCCCACCCGCCGGAGTTAACACCCCCCCCCCCCCCCAGTAGCAGTCCTCTTGGCCCCCCCCCCCCCCCCCCCCCCTCAAGCGCAAGTCATCATCGCCGCACCTGGCCTAACACTCCACATCCCGCTGCGAGGATCGTCACTTGATCTACCATCTATGTGTGGTATGCAGGTAAACATTTTCCTGTAATCGTCAGCAGTGTTATACCAACGGAAGCATGCAGTTGAATGCCTTTGGTCGCTTGCATCTTGTACGTTGTTGTTAACATGGTTTTAGTTTCTTTCCATAGAGATGAAAGACAAACCAACAAACATATCGAGAAACGGACAAGACTTCCTTAAACTGACAAAAGCCGTCTGTCTGTCCCGCATAAATATTGTATCGGCTATATTTACTGAGAATTTTCGCGATATTCTTCAGTCTGTCCAAGCAAAGGCCAGGACAGTACCACAGATTAGAGCGGACCGTTCTGCCTGCATTTTTATAGTTAATTATTCCCTAATCAAAAACTACTGGAGAGTGTGGAGTATTTCAGCTGTCTGTGTAGCATTATAACAAACGATGCAAGATACGCACGTGCAATTAAATCCAGGATTGCCGTGGCAAAAACAGAATTCAACAAGACGACTTTTCACCAGCAAACAGGACTTAAATTTAAAGAAGGAACGAGTAAAGTGCTACATTTGGATTTGACAGAGGCCATCCTGTTGTGTAGTAGCAAATTTATATAAAGTATTATATTCCGTCGATACACAACTATAGTCAGTACAATGATATTATATATACACTCAGATCACATTATGACAACATGTTTCGACCGTAAGGCGGTCATCATCAGGCCAATACAGAACAATGTTTTTAAGGCACAACAAAGTGAGCACTCAAGTGCTATAGTTGTGTATCGACGGAATATAATACTTTATATAAATTTGCTACATTTGGAGTTTAGCTTTTTATGGTGCTTAAAATCTGACACTCCGGGAAGTATATCAAAATTGCCTTAGAAGGTTGAAATGCGGTGTCGGAGAGGGCTAGAGATCAGTTGGCCTGATGTGAAATACGAAGTCTTACGATGTAGGTAGAGTCCAGGATGAAAGGAATATCGTACACAAAATAAAATGAAGGAAGGCTGAGTGGATTTGTCATATCCTGCGTACAAACTGCCTTCTAAAACACGTTATTGAAAGAAAGACATGACGGGAAGTTGAAAAAGAAGATGTAAGCAGCTACTTGATGACATGAAGGAAACGAGAACGTACTGGAATATGAAGGAGGAAGTACTAGATCGCACTTTTTGGAAGACTCGTTTTAGAAGAGGCTAATGGACCTGTCGTATGACCGACTACACGATGATGATGATGATGATGATGATGATGATGATGATGATATTGATGAATCATCCAATAATGGATGCTGTAAGTTCTTAAAAGCTTAACTTGCTTGAATGTTAGTACACAATTTTGTCAATCAGACAATCTTGTCCGGAAATGATAATTCAAGAATTTATGTTCATATTCATTTGGGCCGTAGTAAGTGGAATTACTTGGCATTATTAGTATTTAAAGGGGACAGCGGTAGCACAGTGGTTAAGGTGCTGTGGTACAAATCGGAAGGTCGCTGGTTCGATCCCAGCTAGTGTCAGTGGATTTTTCATTGACATAAAATCCTTCCGATGGCACTATGGCCCTGAGGTCGACTCAGCCTCTAACAGAAGTGAGTACCAGGAGTATTTCCAGGGGGTAAAGGCGGCCGGTGCGTAAGGCTGACAACCTTACCACCATCCTGTGCCGTTGTCACGAAATCTGGGTTCCTTAACTTCCTGGAACCCTCTGGGCCTGTCCAGGCCTGTAACGGGACTGCTTTTATTAGTATTTAAAGCCACTTTAACTATGACAGATTTTCTTACAGCGATACTTGTCGTTGAGATACCATTATATGCTTAAGTGTGATGCTTCAATAGTGGGACTGTGACGTCAGCTTCCAGCTTTCAGATAAAGTCTCTGCGCTGTGGTATAATTTAACATACTGTTGGGCATTTTGCCCATTGGCGAGTAATCGTCGAACTAGGATTAAAAAATATGTATCAGTCTAAGTGAAACACATCAGGTAGGGGAGTTACATGACTAATAGACGTCTTGATGCTATTTATGGCCTACGTATTGCTAGGTTACGTACTGTAGATAATGCATGGCTATGAAATGAAATAGAAACACAGGCGAACACTATCTTACGTTCCTATGCACTGAGGGCACACTTTCAGTTCCCTCGGTAATGTTTGTGTCAGCATTCTGATAGTAGAAGACTTACTATATATAAAAATCCTTCACCTTTGGGATCACAGTCTGGGAGAGATTATATACAAGTTAGAGAAACACAAGTCTGTAGTCACTCTCTAGCGAATCAGGAGAAACGAGGGCAAAGAAAAAAAGGAGTAAGAGTGAGTGAATAATTTTGTGCAGTAAACTTCATATTTAGGGTCCTGAGGAGATTATTTGAGACTAAGAGGCACGAGATAACAGGGGAGTAGAGAAAAATTCAGACCGAGGATCTTAATGATCTGTACTCCTCCCCCAGTATTATTCGGGTGATAAAAAATCGAGAAGAATAGTGGGCGGGGCATGTAGCACATATGGGGAGAGCAGATGTGTATACAGGGATGTTGGTGGGGAAACCTGAGGGAAAGGGACCACTTGGAAGATCCAGGCGTAGATGGGAAGATCGTATTAAGCTGGATCTTCAGGAAGTGGACTTTGAGGGCATGGACTGGATCGTTATGGCTCAGGATAGGGACAGGTGGAGGGTACCTGTGAATTCGGTAATAAACTTTCGGGTTCCATAAAATGCGGGGAATTTGTAGACTAGTTGAGAATCCGTTAGCTTCTCAAGAAGGACTCTGTTATATGGACTAAGTAAATAAGTAAGTAAACTTCATATTACAGAAATTGCAGGTTTAATTACATAACCGAAACCAAGGAAATAACCCACTTTCATGCCCAGTGAGTAAAGAACATTTCTTTAGTGTTACAGTCACAGAAACTTGTGTATTTATTTTTTTGTAATCCGTTTCAGTATTAAAGTAATTTTTATAAGCTTTCCTCCAGGTAAATGGAAGTTGAAGAGGTACTTTGAAATGTGAAATTTCAGTAACAATGAATCAAATATAACTCGCCAGTAGCATGAGCGACTCCATGTAGCAGGTACTTACTGAGAAACTGTAACCTCTCAGTTGGACAGGAAACCCCTCGCTTTTTACAGAAACCATACAGGAAACTGGCCCGCTGACGCAGTTCGGTCAATTCATCAATTTCCCATTACATGTTAATAATACCCTTTTCTCTTCCATGTACACTGTACACTGCGCTACAGGCTGGTAGGTTGAGGGTTTGAATCCCGATGGGGTTTTGGGAATTTTTCAATTACTTAATCCTTCCGGCCGCACTATGGCCCTGGGGTCGACTCAGCCTGTAACAGAAATGAATAACAACGGTATATTCTGGGACGTAAAGGTGGCCAGTGCGTAGGTCTCACAATCATGCCACATTCATTTGCCGATTTTCTGGAAATCTTGGGATCCTCAAACTCATGAATCCCCCCCGGCCTCTCCAGGCCTGTATAGGGATTGCTTTGTCCTTCCATCCATGAGAACATTTCAGATTATCTTCTCCTTTGACATTTTCAATAAACGTTTCTATGAGCTCCTCATATTTTCCTTCCAAACAACATATCAAAGAAATAACTTTTCGTATTCTAATGACACTAAATGAATTTTTAAGCTCATTCCAAATTCAAAACAATTCCTTGTGCTGTTAATACAACTTTAGGCGTCCAATACAATACTGTGCCTGCAGAACGTAAGAAGGGACTGTTATAATGTTTAAACGCCTACAAATAATGAGTTATATAAGGAATTAGGTAATTAATATTAACTCTACCATCTGTGCTGATTAACATCTCTTTCGCTTTGAGACGCTTTGACGTCAATCTGAGATGACGTAGGAGGAGTCTTGTCTGCCGGGTTGTTCTATACCAGTGATTGTTAAAATCTGTCCCGGAGTTCATTCTTGGGCCACAAGAGTCATCCCGATGGGACACAATGACAATGAACAGACGTAATTTCCTCACGAGACATTCACTGGTTGGTTTTTCGAATGGAAACACATTGATTTATCTTTGATGTACCAGCCGAATCCTTAAAGTGGATTAATTTCACTATTCCTGCCATCTGGACAAACGAGCAAAGCCTGGGAAACATTAAAATATTGTTTTTTTTTCGGGAATGGGGTAGAAGCGGAGAGTAAAGTTTTTCACTTTACTGATGAGAGGGTTAAAAAATTAATCACGCAAAAACACAAAATATATTTTTCTGTTTGTTAAAATTATAGTTTTATTAATGCTCACAAAAGATTATTTTTGTTTAGACCTTAAGCAAGGTCATGACGGAAACTAGTTATTTTCTTTGTGCTCCGAAGTTTTTCTCTAAAAATTGCCACACGATGACGATGACGAAAATTATAAGTGGGAGGCTTTTTGTTGGAAGTCCTTTGTTTTAATGACAGATATTTCTAATTATTGTCTCACAAACGCCTGTGTTCACATTCAGAGCGCTCTAGGACTGTTTATTACTTTAATTAAGATTTTTAAAACAGATAAATATTTACGATTTATAGAAAAATAGTAGTTTTATTACCATGTATAATTGTAACAGGAACATAGGGGGGGGGGGACCGCTACAGACAAAAGTATTAAGATTATATTCGGAGATCATAGTCAAGGATTTCTATAATTATTATTTTTAACATATTTTCGACTTACAAATTATATTTCTGCTTGCTATAAGAACAATTTTAAAGATGGATAATTCCATTGCAGCTTCTAACATTAGGCACGTGAAGACGACCATAAAGGGCACCAATAGTTTGGGAAGTATGTTATTGTCTATCCTGCTCGTGCTACGTGTTTCTGCTTAAATTTGTGTTCTCGCACCAGTTTAATATATAGAAGAAAACTCTAAATTTACAGCAGGAGCATGATGGACAATGAACTATTGTCTGAACTATTGCTGTAACTGACGGTTCCCACCATCTGTCTACTGTACGAAAAATGTCGGTCTGGAAGCCGTCAAATTGTATCTCTTTGGTCTGGTTTTTACAGAAAACAAGTCACATATATCCAAATATTTGATTTGTATGTTGATTCACCGTGCCTTATATAACGTTGAAAATCACATCGATACGGCTGTTTCTGAATGTCATACTTATTTCTTCGGATAAGACCTTCAGATCAGCGGAATTAATGGCACACAAGGCGCCACCATGCACAACACGCAGAATACTGCGCACGGGAAATCTTTAATGGAAACACACCGGACGGTACAGGCCTCATTCTTCGGGACGCATTCATGTTTGCAGTGAAATGTTCTGTATAAACTTATCATTAAACACTCTTTGATAAGATATCATTGTGGTATTTGTGGACATCTTGACGTAAGGAAATACCAAATTTTCAAATATGTGAAAGATGCATTAAGACCTTAGGTGCCGCATTAATGCCTGTACCGGCGTCGTCCTTTCACTCTATAAATTTTACGTTTCTAGTTTACTGATGTCCATCATCACATATCCTCAATACTTTACCTGCAAGTTCCTCAGCTAAATTGCGAATATGATTAAATTAGTTATACCCCTGATTTAGAATTACTTTGCAATCGCGAAATAAATTCGTGAGGTGCAGAAAAAGTGAAACTTTATTTGCATACACCCTTTTCGCTTGTTTTGTATGCTGAGTCATGTCAGAAAATTTTTCAACTAAACTTTTAAGAATATACTAGTGGCTTACCTACTCCACAATTTCCGTATGCCTTATTGAACCGGGTGTTTACATCGGTGTTTCCAAAAACTTGCCACTAGATCCTGTCCTGGGCCAAATGAATAGATACATATCATGTAGAATCATTGTTGTTTAAGCAGAATACAGCTGCATTTATGTGTCCGACAGGAGTGTCATTGTAGTGTTAAATTGATGTTGAAACTATTTTCAATATAGACATCGTGACTAATTTTTTGGAATAGTTTAAGACTTTATTATGCGAAAAAGTAGTTTTAAATGTCACAGGGAATCGTAAATTATCACCACTCTCCGTCAGCTACAGTTTTCTATAGAGGAACTATTTTGTCATAGAGTAAAAGGTAAAGTAGTCCCGTTACAGGCCTGGAGTGGCCCAGAGGTTTCCAGAAAGTTAAGGTTCCCAGATTTCATGACAACGGAACAGGATTGTGGTAAGATTGTCAACCTTACGCACCGGCCGTCTTTACCCCCAGAAAATGCGCCTTGGACTCATTTCTGTTCGAGGCTGAGTGGACCCCAGGGCCATAGTGCCATCGGAAGGATTTTATGTCAATAAAAAACTGCACTGACACCAGCTGGGATCGAAACAGCGACCTTCCGATTTGTAGCACAGCACTTTGTCATAGAGTAGATCAATTAAAATATACATAGAAACTCACACGGAGTACACAGGTCAGTGTATCGAGTAGACGTTTTATACCTTCCAAATAAACAAGCCCCATTTTTATAGAACATCAGCCCAACTGGCGCACACATGTTCCGCACTTCGGAATCGAAGCTGTTCAAAGGGAAGGCTGAATTTAATCTGGAGCAGAACGTTCTGGGGACTATACCCGCACTTCAAAGGACCGCGATACGTTGGGAAACAAGTGTATGTGTACACACGCGCGCGCACGTGCGCGGTTTTAGGGGACTGGAAAGGTTGACGTGATCCAACTAACAAGTGACGTGTTCAGCGTACAGCTTACATGACACGGGGAAATAACGGCAGGAAAAATGGAGGCATGAGAAACGACAACAGCAGAGATAGAGGGAACGGAAAGTCAGTTAACTGAAGTTCTTCATATGTTTGGAAACTAAAGGACCGGATTCCGTGTGGTTCAGGCCTTCTTGAAGCGCTTCTTGAAAGTATAAAGCTTTTTGATGTGGCTTTCATGGCCCGAAAGCGCTTCTAATAAATGAGAACAAATATCCTACCAAGAGCAGTATTGAGAAGTTTCTAAGAAAAGTTGAGTTAAGAGAACGAAGGCGGAAAAACCTCACAGCGCAGTACATGAAAGCTCACGTGTACTTGGAGTGAATTTCGAAATAAATTCTCTGGCATTTTAAAATATGTTTTATTAAATTGTGTGATATAATTAAATGTATCAAATATGCGAAAATTAAAGAAAATGTCTAACATTATTCACGGCTTCGACACGGATTTGAAACTATTCTCAGCAACGTTTTTGCTATTCAAGCAGCGCAAGTTAAGTTACTATTCGTATCTTTAATTCATTTCCTAATATATAACGCATATTTTGTTTGATAGACTAAATATATAGAATCAACAACACAGTAGAAGCTGCTTCATGTACACATTGATTTCATTAATATGAATTTTATAATAACATTAAGCACCTATCCTTATTTATTCTAGCTTAAAATTGGTCTTGTGCATGCATATCCTGTAAGAAGTGTATGCATAGTGTACCAACGAAAAATAATTATCACATAAGACAGCACCAATAAAATTGCACATCATTATAATACATAATTTTACGATTAAAGCGGTAAGACGTTAGTATATTCGACCTTCTACAAGTCACTTTCAGGGAGAATACGTCAATTATATATGTGTAAAACGTGGATTTTACGTAGGTGGGCTGATAATTTTTGCCTCCACTGTAACATTTTTATTTAAATTGGACATATCTGGATAAAACCGGTTCTGTGTAGTCGCATGGTATCTCTCTTCCAACATACTTCGCCTTGAACACACATATGCTTACAGTCCTCACACAGTGCACATCGAAATGGAAGAGTTTCAAGATGTTCGGTTCAAACAGCGTGCTGTTATTGAATTCTTAACAGCGGAGAAATTTCTTCCAATTGAAATTCACAGACGAATGCAAACCGTTTATGGTGATCAGTATGTTAATGTGAGTACAGTAAGACGCTGGGCAAGGTGAAGTCTGCAGTGTGGAGATGGTTTCAAAAACAAAACACCAAATTTTTTCAAGGACGTATTTAAAAAACTAGTGCAGCGTTGGCAGAAGTGTATTGAAGTGTGTGGTGATTTGGTAGAAAAATAATTATTCAGCTTTGAAAATAATTTATATAGGCATATTTCTTTTTTATTTCATTAAAATATCTTTTCCCTTTCATTTTCTATTTAGTGGAGGCAAAACTTATCAGCCCGCTCTCGTATGTAATTAAATTTTTCAGTGTTGTTTTATGTAGTTATTAACTAATGCACTGTCATGAATAACACAAAAATAATTGTTTTAGTAGAATTCTTCATAGCACTTTTGGAACTGAGACATGCCAGAGTAGTGATACAGTTAGTTGTTTACTTTGTTGTGCGTATATTTGATTCAGGTTCCTTGTTATTTGGTATAAATTAAGGTTAATTGAATGCAGATGCTAATCCTTCGTTTTAAATGAAAATTTTTCTCTCTGAGCTTGTCCACAAAGAACAATATAACAGGAATCATTCTCTTTTTATGCTTCCTTAAATGTCCGTGTTGAAACTAAAATTAAAAACCCATTCGTTAGGAGGCGAGATAGAACCAAGTCCTCAACCAGAACAGTGAAACACCTACTCGTTTACGTACGATAGTAAACCCTGGTTTGAATCTCTGCCTAGCAATACGATAACATTATGTATCATTTGCGACTGAATAGGAGTTCCACTTACCTATTTAATTGAGAATATTGAAATATCATTTCCCCGAAACAAAGCGGCTTTAATTCTCCTGTAAATTTGGACGACGAGAACGTATAGAGAGTGACTGATCCCAAATGTGATACACCATCGACATTATCCTCTGTAACTAAAAACATGTAGGTTGTATCCTCTTTAATTAACTATTTCCTACAGGAGATCTAACACAGAGTAACTGATACGGCTTAAAGTTCATAATTGTAGTAATGTGTACAACAGCAGTGGATCTAAAGCGGTATGCAAGTACAAAGATTTTTGCGTGCTTGATTCAAATATTCATTCTCATAAATTTTGATTGGCGTGAAAAATTTTCTGAAATACTCTATCGCTTTGAAGTTTTAGCGACTCGAAGACGCAGTACCTGTGCCTGTAGTATAAAAATAAAACAATTGAATCACAAATTATGGTATTTCCTGTCACTATTTCTTCGTTAAATGGAGATTCCATTGCTCTAAAAGGTAAAAAAATATCGCACAAAATTGAAAAATCGTTACATGTTTTATAATTTTGTGCATTAAGTTGGTTAATTACTAAGATTGTACTGAGATGTATGGTCAACAAAACATTAAAAAAAAAAATTTTATAGTGTAAGACTTAGTTGCTTTATTATCAGAAAAAGTCTACTTCGTCACCATAAATATAATTACTTCACTCGATACTTTTCTCTTGCAGGTTACTTGAATTTAATTTTAGCTGGTTGCTATTTCCAGTAAAATATAATGAGTGCGCAGCCAAATGACTACTTTCCCTCGCTTCCTTTCGGTCCTATTCATTTCATATCTTTTAAGAGCGTATGAAATTTTTAATGAGCGGGATGAAATGTGCGCTTTCCTGCATGTTGTCTTCGTTATCCACGACACAAATCCTTTTTCTAATATCGTCTTTTTAGTCTTCATCACGCCGGTTGCAAGATTTCATTGAAATTAAATACGATTATGAGTTCAGAAATAAGAATTTCATGACAGATGTCGATACAAAAAAATTCATTACAAACACTATTGCTAAAGAAATAACTTCTCCAAAGGTATCTGCGTAAAGTTGTATTTAGGCCGTCAAGCGTACTGACTTATTAGCGTAATTGCATTAAAACTAATTAAAATGACTGAAATTATTTAACATAATCCTTGCCAACAAATTTCAGGGGCGGGCGTTATGAAATTGATAGGACCTTACACTTGAGTCTAAACTCACCGAATACATGGTTTAATATAGTTAAGAATAGGCAATGTTCATACGTATAAAGTAACACTAACGCATTTTCGCTTAACCATTGTCGCCGCTGAAAAAGCAACAATTATTGCATATTTTGGGTGTATGTGTGTGAGTGTGTGTGTTGTCCTTAGTTATCCAGCACGCAAAGTGCGTGCGCCATGTTACATTGCCGTCTGTAACCTGTTCCGGCTGTGCAAAATTTTTCCACGTTATCTCAATCCGTCGCGATTTTCGGAGGGGTGGGGGGGGAGGGGAACGTTATTGAACATAAAATACGTTCTGAATTTCTCTAAAACTCTTGTCTGAAATTTTTCTCATTCTAGGTAGAATTAAGCCAGTTATCATTAATGCACACATGTCTTCATGTAATGTACCCGTTATGTCATATTTTAATGAAACTTGTATTATCTCGGCATTTTCGAAAAAAAAACCCTCAAATATGAAACGTTTACGAAAATCCGTCCAGTGGGAACCTAATTGTTCCATGCAAACGGAATGACGGAGAGACGAACGGACAGGTAGACAGGGAGCCAGACATACAGACGTGTCGAAGCTAATACTCTGTTTTTACAGTTTTGAGATTGCGCCTAAAAATCACGCTCTGTATTAGATTTACACGGATACTTAAATTTCGCGGTTACAATACGTACTTACGGTAACTACGTAACTCGAATTTTACTGTCGTTTTACGCTGTCTCATTTCCTCAGTATGCATTAATATTTAGGGGCTGGGATAGTCTAGTCGGTACAACGGCTGGCCACGGTGTTGACGGTCTGAGGATCGAATCCCAGTTGGACGAGATTTTCCGCACCCGTCCAAACAGGCCCTGGGGCTCACCAGCCTCTTAAGTAATGGGTACCGGGTCTCTTTCCCGGAAGTAAAGCGGCCGGGTCGTGGCGTTGATCTTCCACCCACCCCCACCTAGCGCTGAGTTTAAAGAAACAGAAAGAACAGAGCTATACCTCTACTCCCCTTCTGGACTTTCGTGACCTATTCTGTGGTTAACTTTACTTTTCTACATTTGCCGTTACATAAATATAGAGTATGGATTGGTCTTCCTTCGAATAAACATTCTCATTAAATTTACACAGTCAAAACATTTTAAAAAATGGTGTCTCCATATTTTATGACAGTCTACATTTTTATATGAATAAGTAAAGGAATCAGGAGAAACAGGAAGTTTGTATGAACGTTATTTGATAAATCATAATTAAAGAATTTCGGGGAATATACGAATATAAGAAGTAATATTAAAATATATCGCAGAAAAAATAGAGCTTGTTATAATATAACGTGGTTTAAACTGCTTCAGGACTGGGTCGAAAGTGATTCAGTAACAGTCTCAAACCATTTTCCATAAAAACTGATGTTCTTACCCAGTTGTGTTACTGTATACTTCTCATTGGATAATTTTTACAAACGTCGATAGCTTGTTAAAGAAAACAGCTATATATAACACTCTATAGGCTAATGTGTAAGACAATAGCATATGTGTGCCTGCTTTCATCATGCACGCATACTTTTAAAAAAATAAATTAACATTTACGTTTTCAGCAAGCAATGTTTAACAAATTTAAGCCGCCTCCCCTCTAGTTCCCCAACATGTATGTGGAATTATCATACCGCCTATATTAAGCAATTACGAATCTCAGTCAATAATACACTATTCTCAACTTTAGCCAAATGTGTGTAGTTCCGAGCTACACATCTTTTCTTAGCGTGGGTAAATTCTCTTCAAAGAGCGTTTTGGAAAAATAAACGGAAGATCTCCCGTTTGTTACATCCTCAGCAGTTAATTTAAGTTAGAATTGAATTTTAGTTGTTTACGTAAAGATATACTAAACTGTTCCCCCCAAAGACATTTTATTTGCTTCGTTGTGTGTCTGAATATACTCTTAATAATGGACCCGTATTTCTGTCTAAGTTTAAAAGGGTTCTTATAAATGTTTGTTAAAACACCAGTTTACCTCCACTTGCAACAAAGAGATAAGGAGTTTTGGATATAAACTACGTTAAACTGTAAACCCCAAATGTATAAGATTCAATTTCAACACACATAACAAGACTAACTAATGCACATATGTAAGATGTGTTTTTCACACACACGTTAACCAACATGTTTCAATCGCTGTCGCGATCATCATCAGGGTAATTTACAAGAACATTAGGGATCCAAACAAACTTTTCAAAATGTATAATGAGCCACTCAGTTTTTAAAAGGAGTGTCTGAAGCTTAATATACAGTTACTTAAAGACAGTTTTATCTGTCAGTAAAATCTAATAAAATTCAGTTTCTTAAAAAAAATACCCACATAAAACACATAAAAACAGAATGTATTGTTTTTTTGTAGTTTATGCACATCCTGTAATAAAAATGAAAATAACATAACTGTGTTTATATGTCTACCAGTAACAAATATAAACAAATGTGTATAGGAACGAAAAAGTAAAAACGATTGTCAGAAGAGTTACATACGTGTACACTCTATAGAAGTGCAAGTTATAAGGGGAGTTTGAAACTGGAGTAAAACGTCGGTGGAGGGTAAGGAGTGTAGGGTATGGGGTGTGTTGAGGCTCACGCCAGACGTAGCTACTGATCGTAAATCAATTCAAATAGCTGATTTCTTTCTTTGAATGTTTGCTCGTTTGCATTTGTACTGTTATTTTGGAATAATTAAATGAAATAATTGTCTAAGACATTCATACGTCAGCCTTTTGCGCCGCTTGTCATGGAGGTATCAATAGGTCCGTATTCAGTGCAGTGTGCATAATGTGTTTAACATAGTCTGACTGTGGGTTTTTTGTATGCTTTCTTCTGGGTAATTCCCCGGCGTCTGAATTTTATATGCTGGCGTTTCGGAAAACTCTGTTTGTTCCTGGTAGGCAGGTAGGTAGATACCTACCTGCCTAAGAAGATGGAACGGGAAGAGTGTTCCGAAACGTCGACTTATAAAATTCGGACGCAGGGGAAATTACCCAGAAGAAAGCATACAACATTCAGAACACGGCGAAAGTTTGAAATCAAGAATGACTCTGGGTTGTTAGACGTGATTTAGCGAATGTTCTCTTTGTATCAGAGTTCCATTTGGCTTCCACACTGTCCTATTTTAGAAAGTTTACATGCTCGAAATTTCATCTTATAATTGCTAATCTGGTATTTTGTAACGGTGTTGTTAGTTAGTGCACGTAGTAAGTTGTGGATAGTATTCGTGGTACGGAATGCAATTTTCAGGTTTGTGTCACCAAAGATGGTTGTTAGTGTTCGTATTAGAGACTTATGTAATGTAAAAGTCATCCATATTTTCTACATATTATTGTGAATGTTGGACATTTGTGATGATACTTTTTGTGGAGTATTTTTGTGTTGAGTTTCGTAAGTAACGATAGTAGGAATCCATTTGTTTAAGAATTTGTATATCTTATTCTATTCTTTTTGTTTATCCTTGGAATTAAATGTAACGGATGTATTCTGGTTGAAGAAAATCGGCAGGCTGCTGTTTTATGTTACATGGGATGGCTGGAGGTGAAATGAATTACTGGAACGATGGATGTTGGTTTACTACAAATTTCAGTTTCGAATCCTAGGGTTGTTCTATGAATGAGAAGATGAACTAAAGTGTTGTTTGCATCTGTTTCTTGTGTGAGAATGAATTGTAAATTAATGTGTAGAGATTTAGCAAAGTTTAGTATCTGTGTGTGAGTCGTTTTTGTGTAGCATAAATAATTAGAATGTCATCAAAATATCGGGTGTAGAAGACTACTGATTTATTGTCTATGTTATGTTTGATAACTAAATGTTCAAAATATTGTGAAAAGATTCTGCCACCGAGCCTGATGTCGGTAATCCCTTTGCCACCCGTTTGGATGGTTTATAAAATTCACTTTGGTGTTGAAAGTAGTTTCAGTGTAAAATGGTGTGTAACGCATGTAAGATTTTTTTTTCAATGTTTCATCCATTTTACTGTGAGGGAGGAAAGAATGTGTACTACGTTCACTTCGTTAATTGTTTTGCTGACATTAAAATCCTTGTCATTATGTGTTAGTATTCTTTATTCTACTTTGTATTGGAGCTTCAGAAGTTATTTGCTAGAGTTCTTGTGTTAGTTGCGAAGACGTTTTGGCGAGTTTGTTAACCATCGGCGAACCGGTATGTCGTCTTTGTGGATTTTGAGGTTTTCTTAAATTTCGGAGTTGTGGGGCTAAATTGTGTTAGGTGTTTTATTCTATGTTTGCTAATAAGTATCATATTTTGTTGGAAGTGTTTGTTGTAATTACGTTGGTGTACATTAGTAAGATCCTTTCGAAGGATAAGAAAATGTTTTATGGTTAGGAAATAACGAATTTTCTGTGAGTATGTTTTATTGTCTATTTGAATTGTTGTTCTTGTTATGTGATTTGAAATATCCCTTTTAATACACGGAATAGAACATATTCAGCATAAGGTTAAATTTGCTTGAAGAAGATTATAAAATATCAAGCGATAATTCAGTTTTTTTGTGTACTAGAAACAAGAATTTGCATGTAAATAGAGTGAAATTGACTTTGAATCCATGCAGATAATTTAAGTAATATATGAAGGATTTTAAATGTGAAGATAAAAGGACGATGGACTATTATACAGGTGATTATAGATTGCGCTGATGGGTGAAAACACATCTTAGAGAACGAGGTTGAGAATGGAAGCACATGGTAGTATCCAGTATAGGGCTCTATAAACAGCTATATTCGTCTTCGGTTTTCATGAAGTTAAAAACAATTTGATTGGATTATCTAGTATTTAGCTTCGCAAGACTTTATATGCTGCCTGAATGTAGTAAATCGAGAAAGTAACAAGAAAAATCTAAAAGCTATGATTTATATGTTATATACTGGAGCCAGAAGAGTCATTAAAACGTCAGTAATAAATGTTAATTATCACTAATTTTAACACAAGGAACCCTCCAGTCGTACCCATACAATGAACGTCCGTCTTACGGTTCTCACAATAGATAGCGATTATTACTGTAAACAGCATTCATGGACTCGTCTCAAATATGGCCACGGACTCGGTTGTCTGTGTGGTAAGAACTACATTTTGATGTGTGAGTTAGATCAACATCAATTCACACAATAAAACCAACAAATTCACTAATGTTAAAAATTTATTTGTTTTATAGGCAATTTGTCATAACTCCATCGTGTTTCTCTGTTAATCATCTTCAGGGAGTTACTAAACCTTACTAATTCCTATGTACAAGCGTAGCTGGATTACTAAATACAATAAATGTTTTGCATTAAATGTTTGTAGATATTATAAAATTCGTTTCTAGTAGTGCTGAACTGGGCCCTAAGATGCGGAGATTATAGTTTAATGTTTATGGGTATGAATAACTTTAAGATTATCAGCATCAGTCTTAGGAAGGTTAACCCTTTAAAGACGAGGCGCAGACTGCTGTATTTAAAGACGCAGTCCGTACCGCGCAGTAAACACTCTTCATCTCGGTTATAAAACCAATCAATTTATTACGTAAGTGGCACAAGTCGCTGTTTGTTCTCACACAAATACAAAACACATAAATACAGTGTGGGCAGAAGGTACAATTGTTGAATGTTAAACTTGTTGGTGTATCACGTAATAAGTAAGCTTTAAAATGTTATTACATATATTCGTGTAGGTATTATACTTCCTTGTTCACGCCAGCTGTATTCCGGGCTTCAATGCAAATAGCTTCTTTAACGTCGAATATAGTGTAAAATACAACTCCTAAAGTTGGTGCCATCATGTTGAATAGTATAAACTGTAGTACGCTTATTTTAGTTTGACGACGCACAGAATTTACTGCAGTTTGACTGAAAATTATAATAGTAATTTAATAAGACTGTAGCATGATTTAAAAACTTATCATGTCAATAATTGCATACACATGTCCTTTTAATATCTTAGATTGGGCTCTTGTGTTTTTCTTTTATAACCCCCCCCCCCCCCCCCCCCCCCCCCCCCCAACCCACCCACCCCCACCAAACAACCAACACAAAAAACAAAAACACCTGTACATATTGCGGAACACAA
>Ga0123354_10004726_pt1 | contig 19430 bp, 17 predicted proteins | sample TergutLab28metaG_2_FD_97872 | JGI IMG/M metagenome (GOLD analysis project Ga0123354, IMG submission 97872) | Labiotermes labralis P4 segment gut microbial communities from Petit-Saut dam, French Guiana - Lab288 P4 | ecosystem: Host-associated > Arthropoda: Insects > Digestive system > Gut ...
GGTCGAGGGCGTGGCGCAGCCGGTGCCGGCCACGGTGGCGCGCCTCAACCCCAGCGCGCAGGCGGGCAGCCGCAGCGTGCTGGCGTACCTGAGCGTGCCGGCGCGGCCCGGCCTACGCCAGGGCCTGTTCGCGCGCGGCCAGTTGGTCACGGGCCAGACGCGGGCGCTGGCGGTGCCGCTGGCCGCCGTGCGCACCGACAAGCCCCTGCCCTACGTGCAGGTGGCCGAGCAGGGGCGCATCGTCCACCGCACGGTGCGGATGGGCGCGCGCGGCGAGGCCGACGGCGAAACCTGGGTGGCCGTGCAGAGCCTGGCCGAGGGCGCGCAGGTGCTGCGCGGCGGCACCGGCCTGCTACGCGAGGGCACGCCGGTGCGCCTGACCACGGCGGCTTCCGCGCCCTGACCCGCCATGTGGTTCACCAAGGTCAGCCTGCGCAACCCGGTGTTCGCCACCATGGTGATGCTGGCGTTCGTGGTGCTGGGGCTGTTTTCGCTGCAACGGCTGGAAGTGGCCCAGTTCCCGAACGTCGATCTGCCGGTGGTGGTGATCACCACCACCTATCCCGGCGCTTCGCCCGCCATCGTGGAAAGCGAGGTCACCAAGAAGATCGAGGAGGCGGTGAACTCGATTGCCGGCATCAACGCCCTGTATTCGCGCAGCTACGACGGGCTGTCGGTGGTGATCATCGAGTTCCAGCTGTACGTGGAAGGCCGCAAGGCCGCCGACGATGTGCGCGAGAAGATCGGCCAGGTGCGCCCGCTGCTGCGCCAGGAGGTCGACGAGCCGCGCGTGCAGCGCTTCGACCCGGACAGCCGCCCGGTCTGGTCGCTGGCGGTGTTGCCGGATGCCCGGCAAACCGCGGCGCCCTCCCTGGTCGAGCTGACCAACTGGTCCGACCAGGTGCTGAAAAAGCGCCTGGAAAACGTGCGCGGCGTGGGCGCGGTGAATCTGGTGGGCGGCGCGTTGCGCGAACTGCACATTTATTTGCAGCCGCAGGCAATGGAGGCGCTGGGGGTGACGCCCGACCAGGTGATGGCGGCGGTGCGCGGCGACAACCAGGATCAGCCGCTCGGCCCGGTGCGCGCCCGCGCGCGCGAGCTGACGGTGCAGTTGCAGGGCCGCATCAAGCGGCCGGAGGACTTTGGCCGCATCATCGTGGCGCGGCGCGGCGGCGCGCCGGTGTATCTGGCGCAGGTGGCGACCGTGCACGACGGCGCCCAGGAGCAGGAAACCGTGGCCCTCTACAACGGCCAGCGCACGCTGCTGCTGACGGCGCAGAAGGCGCAGGACGAGAACACCATCCAGGTGGTGGACGGCCTGAACGCGGCGGTGCAAGCGTTGCGCGCCGAACTGCCGCCGGGCGTGCGGCTGGAGCCGGTGACCGACGACTCGCGCCCGATCCGCGTGGCGGTGGGCAACGTGCGCCAGACCATGATCGAGGGCGCGCTGCTGACGGTGCTGATCGTGTTCCTGTTCCTCAACTCCTGGCGCAGCACGGTGATCACCGGGCTGACGCTGCCGATCTCGATCATCGGCACCTTCTTTTTCATGCAGTTGCTGGGCTTCACCGTGAACATGGTGACGCTGATGGCGCTGAGCCTGTGCGTGGGCCTGTTGATCGACGACGCCATCGTGGTGCGCGAGAACATCGTGCGCCACGCGCACATGGGCAAGTCCAGCTTCGCGGCGGCCATGGACGGCACGCAGGAAATCGGCCTGGCGGTGCTGGCCACTACGCTGTCGATCGTGGCGGTGTTCCTGCCCATCGGCTTCATGCAGGGCATCGTCGGCAAGTTCTTCCACGAGTTCGGCCTGACCATCGTGGCGGCGGTGCTGATTTCGATGTTCGTCAGCTTCACGCTGGACCCGATGCTGTCCTCGGTGTGGCACGACCCCGCCACGCACGCGCGCCTTGAAGGGGCGCCCACCGGATGGTACGACCGCACGCTGGGCCGCGTGACGGCCTGGTTCGACCGCGCCACCGACCGGCTGGCCGAGGCCTACCAGGACCTCCTGCGCTGGGCGCTGGCGCACCGGCTGGCGACGCTGCTGGCGGCGGGCGCGGTGTTCGCGTGCAGCCTGCTGATGGTGCGGCTGCTGGGCACCGAGTTCGTGCCCCGGGCCGATTTCTCCGAAACCAACGTGGCCTTCTACACGCCGCAAGGCTCGTCGCTGGCAACCACCGAGGCCAAGGCCCGGCAGGTCAGCGACATCCTCCACGGCTACCCCGAAGTGCTGTACACGCTAACCACCATCAACGCCGGCAACGCGCTGGGCCGCACCAACGCCAGCCTGTACGTGCGGCTGGTGGGGCGCGAGCAGCGCCAGCGCGGCGCCGAGGCGCTGACCATCGAGCTGCGCGAGCGCCTGCGCGCGGTACCCGGCATCACCGTCACCCAGGCCGGCCTGCTGGAGCCGGTGAGCGGGCAAAAGCAGATCGAGTTCTCGCTGCAAGGGGCCGATCAGGCCGAGCTGATGCGCCTGGCGCGTCCGCTGATAGAGCAGTTGCGCGCCATCGACGGCCTGGTGGACCTGGACTCCAGCAGCAAGGCCGACAAGCCGACCATCGACATCGCCGTCAAGCGCGACGCGGCCTCGGAGTTGGGCCTGTCGACGGCGCAGATCGCCGCGCCGCTGCGCACGCTGGTGGCCGGCACCACGGTGGGCAACTGGCGCGCGCCGGACGACCAGACCTACGACGTGATCGTGCGGCTGGCGCCCGAGGCACGCGCCACGCTGCAAGACCTGGAACGCCTGCCGCTGACCGCCGGCATGAACGCCGACGGCACGCCGCGCATCGTGCGCCTGAACCAGGTGGCCACGCTCACCGAATCCACCAGCACCGACCAGATCAACCGCCGCGCCATGCAGCGCGAAATCCTGATCACCGCCAACGCGCAAGGCCGCACGGCCGGCGAGGTAGCCGACGACATCCGCGCCACGCTGGCGCGCACCGCCTTCCCGCCCGGCTACGGCTACAGCTTCGGCGGCGCCACCAAGAACATGAACGAGTCCTTCGCCTACGCGCTGCAGGCGCTGGCGATGGCCATCGTGTTCATCTACATGATCCTGGCCAGCCAGTTCCGCAGCTTCGTGCAGCCGCTGGGGCTGATGACCTCGCTGCCGCTGACGCTGATCGGCGTGGTGCTGGCGCTGCTGCTGTTCGGCTCCAGCATCTCCATGTTCTCCATCATCGGCATCGTCATGCTGATGGGCCTGGTGACCAAGAACGCCATCCTGCTGGTGGACTTTGCCAACCGCGCGCGCGAAGGCCGCGCCGGCGAAACCGGCCACAGCGTGCCGTTGCCGCGCGAGCAGGCGCTGCTGGCCGCCGCCCGCGTGCGGCTGCGGCCCATCCTGATGACCACGCTGGCGATGGTGTTCGGCATGATGCCGCTGGCCTTTGCCGGCAGCGAGGGCGCCGAGCAGCGCGCGCCGATGGGCCAGGCGGTGATCGGCGGCGTCATCACCTCCTCGCTGCTGACGCTGGTGGTGGTGCCGGTGGCCTATTGCTACCTGGATGACTTGGCCAATTGGCTCAAGCGCCGCTGGCGGCGCCAGCCGGTCGATAAAATGCCAAGTTGCCCCCCGTTTGGAACCTCAGAACCATGAACGTCGAACAAGCCCGCTTCAACATGATCGAGCAGCAGATCCGCCCCTGGGACGTGCTCGACGCGCGCGTGCTGGACCTGCTGGCCGTGGTGCGCCGCGAGGACTTCGTGCCGCCCGCGCACCGTGACCTGGCGTTCGCCGACCTGGAAATCCCGCTGCGCGACGACGTGGCCCTGATCGCCGCCGGCCAGGTCATGCTGCCGCCGCGCGTCGAAGCCCGCATGTTGCAGGACCTGGATGTGGCCAAGCACGAGAAGGTGCTGGAGGTCGGCACCGGCTCGGGCTTCATGGCCGCGCTGCTGGGCCATCGCGCCCAGCGCGTGCTGACGCTGGAAATCGACGACGACCTGGCGCGCATGGCGCAGGCCAACCTGCAACGCGCCGGCCTGCTGAACGTGGAAGTGCGCGTCGCCGATGGCGCCTGCGCCGACCTGTCGGCGGACGGCCCGTTCGACGTCATCGTGCTGTCCGGCTCGGTGGCCGAGCTGCCCGAGCGCCTACTGAGCCTGCTCAAGCCCGGCGGCCGGCTGATGGCCATCGTCGGCGAGGAGCCGGTGATGCGCGCCACCCTGGTGCGGCGCAACGCCACCGGCCACGTGCTCACCCAGCCCTGGGACACGGGCGCGCCGCAGCTGCTGAACTTCCCGCAGCCGGCGCGCTTTCACTTCGGCGATGCCTGATCGCGCATGAGCACGGCAGCCGATCCCGCGGTACAGGACGATCTGGCCACCCCCCTCGTCGTCGACCTCGACGGCACCCTGATCCTCACCGACATGCTGCAAGAGACGGCGGTCAGGCGTTTTCGCGCCGAGCCGCTGTCGGTGCTGCGCTGGCCGCTGTGGCTGGCGCGCGGCGCGCTGGCGGGCTTCAAGCAGCGGATGATCGAGGGCCAGCCCGCCATCGACCCCGCCGCCCTGCCCTACAACCGCCCGCTGCTCGACTGGCTGCAAGCGCAGAAGCAGGCCGGCCGCCGGGTGGTGCTGTGCACCGCGTCGGACCAGCGGCTGGCGCACGCGATTGCCGATCACCTGGGCATCTTCGACGAGGTGATGGCCAGCGACGGCACCACCAACCTGAAGGCCGAGGCCAAGGCCGCCGCGCTGGTGGCGCGCTACGGCCCGCGCGGCTTCGACTACGCCGGCAACCACCGTGCCGACCTGCCGGTCTGGCGCGACGCGCGCCGCGCCATCGTGGTGAACGCGCCCGCCGCGCTGGAGCGCCGCGCGCTGCAGCGCTTCGACGTGGCGGCGGTGTTCCCGCGCGAGCGCGCCGGCGCGCGCACCTGGACGCGCGCGCTGCGGCTGCACCACTGGGTGAAGAACGTGCTGCTGTTCGTGCCGCTGCTGGCGGCGCACCACTTCGCCGACGGCCCAGGCTGGCTGAACGCCTGGCTGGCTTTTCTGGCCTTCGGCCTGTGCGCCTCGTCGGTGTACCTGGCCAACGACCTGCTGGACCTGGAAAGCGACCGCCGCCATCCGCGCAAGCGCCACCGCCCGCTGGCCGCCGGCGCGCTGACGATTCCCGCTGCCCTGGCCGCCGTGCCGCTGCTGGTGGTCGCCAGCTATCTGATCGCCTGGCAGATCAACCTGGAGTTCGTGGCCGCTCTGACGGTTTATTTCGCGCTGACCTGCTGCTACTCGCTGGGGCTCAAGCGCCTGGTCCTGGTGGACTGCCTGACGCTGGCCATCTTGTACACGCTGCGCATCATCGCCGGCGCCGTGGCGGCGTCGGTGCCCATCTCCTTCTGGGCGCTAACCTTCTGCGGCGCGCTGTTTTTGTCGCTGGCGCTGCTCAAGCGCTACGCCGAACTGCTGGTGCACAAGGCCGAAGGGCGCGAGCAGGCGCACGGTCGCGGCTACCAGATCGGCGACGCGCCGGTGCTGCGCAGCCTGGGCGTGGCCTCCGGCTACACGGCGGCGGTGGTGCTAGCGCAGTACCTGCACAGCGATAACGTGCGCCAGCTCTACCGCGTGCCCCAACTGCTGGCGCTGGCCGTGCCCATCGTGGTGTACTGGGTGAGCTGGCTGTGGCTGCGCGCCACGCGCGGCCAGATGCACGACGACCCCTTGGTGTTCGCCTTCAAGGACCGCGCCAGCCTGGTGGCCGGCCTGCTGTTCGCGCTGGTGATGGTGGCGGGGAAAGTCGGCTGGCCATGGTGAACATTCATTCGTGGGGCAGGTTGGGACGCTGGCCACACGAATTGAGGCCGCTTGATCACGCCTTGTCCGCCCTGCCGCTGCCGCCCGGCCAGAGCGGCCTGGCGCGCGGCATGGGCCGCAGTTATGGCGATTCGTGCCTGAACCCCGGCGGCACGCTGTGGCTGGCCGGCGGGCGCGACCGCCTGATCGACTGGGACGAAACCACCGGCCTGCTCACCTGCGAATCCGGCGTGCTGCTGCAAGACATCCAGCGCCTGATGATCCCGCGCGGCTGGATGTTGCCGGTCACGCCGGGCACGCAGATCGTCACCGTGGGCGGCGCCATCGCCAACGACGTGCACGGCAAGAACCACCACGTGGCCGGCTCCTTCGGCGACCACGTCGCGGCGCTGGAGCTGCTGCGCACCGATGGTGCCCGGCAACACTGCGGGCCGGAGACCGAACCCGGCTGGTTCGCCGCCACCGTGGGCGGCCTGGGGCTGACCGGCTTCATCACCCAGGCCACGCTGCGGCTGCGCCGCGTGGCTGGCCCGTGGCTGGACGCCGAAACCATCGCCTACCGGGGGCTGGACGAATTTTTCCGCCTGTCGGACGCGTCCGAAGCCGATTGGGAGCACACCGTGGCCTGGGTGGACTGCCTGGACGCGCGCTCGGCGCGCGGCATCTTCATGCGCGCCAACGCCAGCGCGGCGCGCGAAGGCCCGGCGCCCGGCACGCGCACGCTGCGGGTGCCGCTGACGCCGCCGCTGTCGCTGGTCAACGGCCTGAGCCTGCGCGCCTTCAATGCCGCCTACTACCGTTTGCAGCAAAGCCGCGCCGGGCGCAAGCTGGCGCACTACGAACCCTTTTCCTACCCGCTGGACGGCATCCACGAGTGGAACCGCATGTACGGCCCGCGCGGCTTCTACCAGTACCAGTGCGTGCTGCCGCGCGCCGCCGGCGCCAGCGGCATCGCCGCCATGCTGGAGCGCATCGCCGCCTCGGGCCAGGGCTCGTTCCTGGCCGTGCTCAAAACCTTTGGCGACCGCGCCGCCCCCGGCCTGCTGAGCTTTGCGCGCCCCGGCGTGACGCTGGCGCTGGATTTTCCCAACCGGGGTCCGGCCACGCTGGCGCTGTTCGAGCGGCTCGACGACGTCGTCGCGCAGGCCGGCGGCGCGCTCTACCCGGCCAAGGACGCGCGCATGCCGCGCCAATTGTTCGAGCAGGGCTACCCGCGCTGGCGCGAATTCCTGCCCTACCGCGACCCCGGCATCGACTCCGCCTTCGCGCGCCGCGTGCTGCCGCCGCAAGAGCCTGTTTATGATCTCAAAAGACCCGCGCAGACACCTTTTCGGGATGGGATGCAAGGCGCGGCGCGCAGCCCATAGTTGCAGCTATGGGCAAGCGCCGCAACGCCGCAGACCGCCCGAAAAGGCGTCTGCCCTTCGGGTTGGGCCGAAATCGGGCGATTTGGCATCCAAGTCGCTTACACGAGCGACAGCCCGTGCGGCGCGCTTTGACCGCCAACTCATCCCGATTGCGGCCCACCGCGGGCCTTTTGAGACCATAAACAGGCTCTAACCCATGACCGCCTACCGCCACATCGCCATCGTCGGCGCCACCTCGTCGATCGCCGAACACTGCGCGCGCCGCTGGCTCGCGCCCGGCGGCGTGCGGCGGCTGACGCTGATCGGGCGCAACCTGGAGCGGCTGAACCCGCTGGCGGCCGACCTGCGCATTCGCGGCGGCGGCACCGAGGTGCGCTGCCTGGCCGGCGACCTGCTGGCGCCGCAAGAGGTGCAGCGTCTGGTGGCCGAAACCTGCCAGGACGACGTGCCCGATCTGGTGCTGATCGCCCACGGCAGCCTGCCCGAGCAAGCGGCCTGCCAGAACGACCTGAACCTGATGGCCGAGGCGCTGGGCGTCAACGGCGCGTCGCCGACGCTGTTTGCCGAAGCCTTCGTCGCCCGCCTGGAAGCTGCGGGCCAAAGCGCCACGCTGGGCCTCATCGGCTCTGTGGCCGGCGACCGTGGCCGCAAGAGCAACTACGTCTACGGCGCCGCCAAGGGATTGGTGGAGCGCTACGCCGAAGGCTTGCAGCACCGCCTGGCGGCCAGCGCCGTGCGGGTGTGCCTGATCAAGCCCGGCCCCACCGAAACGCCCATGACCGCCGCCTTGCAGCGCCAGGGCGCCAAGCTGGCGCCGGTGGACGAGGTGGCGGCGGACATCGTGCGCGGCATGGCGGCGGGCCGGGCCGTGATCTACACCCCGGCCAAGTGGCGTCTCATCATGACCGTGATCCGCCACCTGCCGCGCCGGGTGTTTCACAAGCTCAACATCTGAGGCCGGGCGATCCGAATGACCTGCCTCATGCGCCTGAGCTTGCGCCGCTGCGCCATTGCCATCGCCCTGACGTGGTGCGGCACGCTCGCGCGGGCGCAGTCGCTGCTGCAGCTGTACGACACCGCCCACGGCTACGACGCCGCCTACCAGGCGGCGCTGGCGCAGGCGCGGGCCAGCCAGGCGCGCGCCGACCAGGCGCGGGCCGGGCTGCTGCCGCAGATCGGCTTGCAAGCCGGCCTCCAGCACAACTACACGAACATGAACGTTCCCGACATCAACCTCGGCAACGGCCTCGTCATCAGCGGCGGTGGCCGCATGGAGTACAACGTGCTGAGTGGCTCGCTGGTCGGCTCGCAGCCCTTGTACCGCCCGGCCAACAGCATCGCCTGGGATCAAGGCAAGAAGCAGGCCGAGGCGGCCCAGGTGCAACTCAACGCAGCCGAGCAGGACCTGATCGTGCGCCTGGCGCAGGCCTATTTCGACGTGCTGGCGGCGCAGGACGCGCTGCGCTTCGTGCGCGCGCTCAAGGCGGCGGTGGCCGAGCAGCTGGCGGCGGCCAAGCGCAACTTCGAGGTCGGCAACGCCACCATCACCGACAGCCGCGAGGCGCAGGCCCGGTTCGACCTGGCCGTGGCGCAAGAGATCGCGGCGGAAAACGACCTACGCGTCAAGCAGCTGGCGCTGGACCAGACCGTCGGCCAGAGCGGCAGCGCGCCGCTGCCGCTGGCGCAGTCCATCGCGCTGCCGGCGCCGCAGCCGGACGACGCGCAAGCCTGGGTCGAGCAGGCGCTGGCGCAGCATCCCGCCGTGGTGCAACGCCGCATGGCGCTGGAGCTGGCCCGCATGGAAACGGCCAAGGCCAGAACCGGGCACCTGCCGACGGTGGATTTGCAAGCCAGCGTCAGCCGCTCGCACTACCCCGCCGGCAGTTCGCTGACCAGCACGATGCTGGGCTTCAATTACCCCTCCACCACCGCCGGCGTCGGCGTGGCCTTGAACTGGCCCCTGTTCGCCGGCTTTGCCGTGGAAAGCCGCGTGCGCGAAACGCTGGCGCTGGAAGACAAAGCCCGCGCCGATCTGGACGACGCCGAGCGCACCGTGGCACAGGCCACGCGGGCGGCCTTCTTCGGCGTGCGCTCGGGCCTGAGCCAGGTGCAGGCGCTGGAGGCGGCGGAGCAGTCCAGCCGGACCTCGCTGGAGGCCAACCAGCTCGGCTACAAGGTGGGCGTGCGCATCAACATCGACGTGCTGAACGCCCAAAGCCAGCTCTACCAGACCCGGCGCGACCTGTCCAAGGCGCGCTACGACGTGCTGGTGGGCCTGCTGCGCCTAAAGCAGGCCGGCGGGGTGTTGCAGGCAGAGGATCTGGCACCGGTCAACCGGCTGCTGGCAACATCACCCTGAGCCCCGCGTCCCCGTTCTGGATGGCTTCGAGGCGGGCCCAGGATTGTTCGAACTGAACCGTAGTGGCCCCCTGAGCTTCATTCGGCGCTGGCCTGATCCAGCGCCGCCAGCGTGGCCCCGTCCAGTTGCAGCCGCATCGCGCCGGCCAGCTCGTCAAGTTGCGCCAGCGTGGTGGCGCTGGCAATCGGCGCGGTGATCGAGGGTCGCGCCATCTGCCAGGCCAGCGCCACCTGCCCCGGCGTGGCCTGGTGGCGCTGGGCCGCGTCGTCCAGCGCGGTCAGGATGCGCAGGCCGCGCGGGTTCAGGTACTTGGCGGTGGTGTTGGCGCCGCGCGCGCTCTTGCCGGCATCGGCGGCGCTACGGTACTTGCCGGTCAGGAAACCGGCGGCCAGCGCGTAATAGTTGATGACGCCCAGGCCGTGGCGCGCGCACAGCGGCTCCAGCTCGGCTTCGTAGACGGCGCGGTCGCACAGGTTGTACAGCGGTTGCAGGCTCTCGTAGCGCGGCAGCCCCTCGCGCTCGGCCACTTGCAGCGCCAGCGCCAAGCGCCCGGCGCCGTGGTTGGAGGCGCCGATGGCGCGCACCTTGCCGGCGCGGATCAGTTCGGCGAACGCGCCCAGGGTTTCTTCCAGCGGCGTGGCGCTGTCGTCGTCGTGCGACTGGTACAGGTCGATGCAGTCGGTCTGCAAGCGCCGCAGCGAGGCTTCCACGGCGGCGCGGATGTAGCCCGCCGACAAGCCCTTCTTGCCCTCGCCCATCGGCTTGCCGACCTTGGTGGCGAGCACGACGCGGGCGCGCTTGCCGCTGCGCCGGAACCATTTGCCGATGATGGTTTCCGACTCGCCGCCGACGTGGCCGGGCACCCAGGCCGAATACACGTCGGCGGTGTCGATGAAGTTGAAGCCGGCATCGAGCCAGGCGTCGAGCAGTCGGAACGATTCCGCTTCATCGACGGTCCAGCCGAACACATTGCCGCCGAAGCACAGCGGCGAGACTTGCAGGCCGGAGCGGCCCAGAGAGCGCAGTTGCATGACGATGGTCCTTCAGCGAACGGTCACTGCATTATGGCGATTCGCCGCTGGCGCCGGATTCATCTTCGGTTCATATGGTTTTCGTTAGATTCCCGGATAGGTTTCATTGAAAGAGAGGACGAAGCATGGCTTGGCGCAACACTTATGAACGCTACGGTTCCCTGACGATCGGCCTGCACTGGCTGATGCTGCTGCTCATCGCCGCCGTTTATGCGCTCATGGAACTGCGGGGTATTTTCCCCAAGGGCTCCGCCGGGCAAGACGCGATGAAGCTGGGGCACTTCATGCTGGGCATGCTGGTGCTGCCGCTAGCCGTGCTGCGGCTGGGCTTGCGCTGGGCCATGCCCAAGCCGGTCATCAGGCCGCTGCCGCCGGCATGGCAGGAGTGGCTGGCGGGCCTGGTCCAGTTGCTGATGTACGCGCTCATGCTGGGCCTGCCGTTGCTGGGCTGGCTGATGTTCAGCGCCTCGGGCAAGCCGGTGCCGTTCTTCGGCCTCGAACTGCCGGCGCTGATCGGCCAAAACAAGGATCTGGCCAAACAGATCAAGGACGTGCATGAAACTGTGGCCACCCTCGGCTACGGCTTGATCGGCCTGCACGCGGCGGCGGCCTTGTTCCACCATTACTGGATGCGCGACGACACCCTGCTGCGCATGCTGCCCAGGGGCAAGGCGCGCTGGTAATCATTCCAAATCACGTTAAGAACTGTCACCACCGTTCAGCCTGAGCTTGTCGAAGGCCGGCGCAGGGCTTCGACCCTTCGGCAAGCTCAGGGTCAGCCCGAACGGTTCCGATTTGGGATGCGAAATGTCATCACTCGACCGGCCGCGTCGGCGGCCGCTCGGCATGGTGTTCGGGCGCGCCTTCCAGCGCGGCCTCCAGCCACAGCGCGGCCACGAAGCGTTTGTTGAACAGCAGCCACAGGACGATGGGCGCCACCGGCGTCAGCATGAGAAAGCCGAACTGATAGCCGTAGGCCACCAGTTCATGGGCCCAGCCCGGGTAGTTCAGGTAAGCGGCGCCCGCCGGGCCGGACAGCAGCACCACGTCGCGCAGCCACTGAAAGCAGATGCCCCAGGCCTGCACCGGCCACAGCAGCAAGCTGCCGATCAGCCCCTTGAGCCACCAGCGCCCGGTGCGCGCGGCCAGCAGCATGGCCCACAGCAACACCAGGCCGTAGCCGTAGACCGGGTAGCCGACCTCCGGCGCCAGCTCGCCCAGCACGTCGGCGCCCTGCGGGCCGTGCATGCGCACCTGCACCAGGGTGTTCAGCACGGCGGTCACGCCATGCTGCTCGAAGCCGTCGACCCAGCCGAACAGCGCCTTCATCACCGTGCCGGCCAGCCAGATGGGCGGCGCCGCCAGCCAGCGCGCGGCCCAGTACCAGGCCGGCAGCAACACCGCCAGCCAGACGATGGCCAGCAGCAGGAAGCGACCGATCAGGGTGGCGCGCATGTCGTCAGGCGGCGGGGGCCGCCCTGGGTTTGGGGTCGTGCCGGGCGATGTAGCGCATCCACAGCAGCCAGACCACCAGCACGTCCAGCATGATCAGCGCCTGCCACATGTACAGGTGGGCGAACTCGAACACCTGGAAGTTCCACTGTCCGAGGAAGAACAGGCTGACGATGCGGATCAGGTTCACCCCCTGCACGGCTACGAAGCCCAGGCCGATGCCCCACAGCTTCATCGTCCAGCTCGACGGAAACGCCAGCATCGCCGCCACCAGCACAATGGTGGCCTCGACGCCGTTGCAGCCGGCCTCGATCGACACGCCAAAGCCGGTCCTGGCGCTTTGCAGCACGCGGTCGTGGGCGATTACCGTGGGGTCGATCAGGTGCACCAGGCCCGCGCTGGCCTTGGCCAGCCAGCCGGTCCACGGCGACACCACCGCCGCCTGCACCGGATTGAGCATCTCGATGCCGAACAGCACGGCCCCGACGGCCAGAAAGATCAGGAAGAAACGAGCCATGAGTGAGCAGGAGCTGACAGCAAAATGCTTACTGTACCGCCACCTCGCCGGGCGCGCTCAGCCGCCCGCTGGCCGCAGCGCCAGCACGGCGGCGGCGGTGCGTTCGGCGGCCCCCTGGTGGGCCTGGGCGAAGCCGAGCGCGGCCTGCCGCATGGCGGCCAGCGCGGGCGCGTCGGCCAGCAGCGCGCGCGCCAGCGCCAGCGCGGCGGCCAAGTCGCTCACGCGGCGCGCCGCGCCGGCTGCCTCGGCCCAATCGGCCACCTGACTGAAGTTGAAGGTATGCGGCCCCATCAGCACCGGGCAGCCGCAGGCCGCCGCCTCGATCAGGTTCTGGCCGCCCAGGGGCGCGAAGCTGCCGCCCAGCAACGCCACATCGGCCAGCGCGTAGTAGGCCGCCATTTCGCCCAGGCTGTCGCCCAGCCAGACGTCGGCGGCGGGCGGCGGCGCGTCGCCCCACTGGCTGCGGCGGCTGATGGTCAGCCCCTGCGAGCGCACCAGCGCGACCACCCCGTCGAACCGCTGCGGATGGCGCGGCACGATCAGCCATTGCGGCGCCGTCGCTCCTGATTTTGTAGCTTCCAGCGCCTGTATCTGCTTCAGAAAATCCAGTTCCTCGCCCTCGCGTGAACTGGCGAGCATGACCACGGGCCGCGCCACCGCCGCGCGCCAGCCGCGTCCCTGCGCCAGTTGGGCCTCGGAGGGCCGGGCGTCGAACTTGAGGTTGCCCAGCACCCCGGCCACCGGCGCGCCGATGGCGCGCAGGCGCGCCGCGTCGCCGTCGGTCTGCGCCCAGGCCGCCGCCAGCGCCGCGTAGGCGGGCCGCATCAGCGCCTCTGCCCGCTGCGCGCTGCGTAGCGATCGCTCCGACAGCCGCGCATTGGCCAGCGCCAGCGGCACGCCGTGCGCGGCGGCCTCCAGCACCAGGTTGGGCCAGACCTCGGTTTCCATCAGCACGCCGACGTCGGGGCGGAAGTGGCGCAAGAAACGGCGCACCGCCGCCCGCGTGTCCCACGGCTGCCAGACCTGCGCGTCGCCCGGCGTCAGCAGCGCGGCGCCCTCGGCGCGGCCCGTGGCGGTGCCGTGCGTCAGCAGCAGGCGCAGGCCGGGGCATTGCTGGCGCAGCGCCCGCAGCAGGATGGCGGCGGCGCGCGTTTCACCCAGCGACACGGCATGAATCCACACCAGCGGACGGCCTTGGGCCGCGTCGGCCTCGGGGCGTGGCACGCCGTAGCGGCCAAAACGCTCGTCCACCGCGTGCAAGTAGCCTGGCTCGGCCCGCCCGCGCCGCCGCAGCTTGCGCCGCAGCAGAGGCTGGGTGGCCCAGGCGGCAAGGTTGTAGAGCAAGCGGATCAATGCGCCGCCGCCCCCAGCCGCGCCTCGGGCTTGACGCGCCGCAGCAGCGCCAGCATCTCGCCTTCGATGCGCGCCAGCGCCTCGGGCGTCTGGCCCTCGAAACGCAGCACCAGCACCGGCGTGGTGTTGCTGGCGCGGATCAGGCCGAAGCCGTCGGGCCAGTCGACGCGCAGGCCGTCGATGGTGCAGACCTGCGCCGGCGCGGCGAAGGCGCCGCCGGCCAGCGCCTGCAGTTCGGCGGCCAGACGGTGCGGCTCGCCTTCGGCGCAGGGCACGTTCAGTTCGGGCGTGCCGCAACTGGCGGGCAGCGCATTCAACACCGCGCTGGCGTCGTCCACGCGGCTCAGGATTTCCAGCAGCCGGCAGCCGGCGTAGGTTCCGTCGTCGAAGCCGAACCAACGCTCCTTGAAGAAGATGTGGCCGCTCATCTCGCCGCCCAGGGGCGCATCGACTTCCTTCATCCGGGCCTTGATGAGCGAGTGGCCAGTCTTGAACATCAGCGGCTGCCCGCCCGCCGCCACGATGGCCGGCGCCAGGCGCTGGGTGCACTTGACGTCGTACACGATGGCGCCGCCCGGCACGCGCGTCAGCACGTCCCGCGCCAGCAGCATCAGTTGCCGGTCGGGAAAGATGTTCTGCCCTTCCTTGGTGACGATGCCCAAGCGGTCGCCATCGCCGTCGAAGGCCAGGCCCAGCTCGGCATCGGTAGCTTGCAGCGCGGCGATCACGTCGCGCAGGTTTTCGGGCTTGCTGGGGTCGGGGTGGTGGTTGGGAAAGCAGCCATCGACGGCGCTGAACAGCTCGACCACGTCGCAGCCGATGGCGCGCAAAATCTGCGGCGCCGACGCCCCGGCCACGCCGTTGCCGCAGTCCACCACCACCTTCATGGGCCGCGCCAGCCGGATGTCCTGAACGATGCGCTCGCGGTAGGCGGGCAGCGCGTCGTGCGTGCGCGCGCTGCCGCCGGCGCGGCGCTGCCAGGTTTCGAGTTCCATCATGCGGCGCAGCGACTGGATGTCCTCGCCGTAAATGGCGCGACCGGCCAGCACCATCTTGAAGCCGTTGTCGTCGCGCGGGTTGTGGCTGCCGGTGACCTGGATGCCGCTGGAGCACAGCGTGTGCGCGGCAAAGTACAGCATGGGCGTGGTGACCATGCCGACGTCGATCACCTCGACGCCCGCCGCCGTCAGGCCGCGGATCAGAGCCGCCGCCAGCGCCGGGCCGGACAGGCGGCCATCGCGCCCCACCGCCACCGCGCGCTCGCCCAGCGCCAGCGCCTGGGTGCCGAAGGCCAGGCCCAGCGCCTCGGCGAGTTCCTCGTTCAACGTAAGCGGCGTGGTGCCGCGAATGTCGTAGGCCTTGAAGATGCTGGGGGTGACTTGCATGGGCTGGGATTGTAGGCAGGCGGCTACCCTTTTTTGCCGCGCCCAGCAAGCGGGGCCCGCCATGGCCGGCGGCCCGCTTGGGTGAACGGCGCGGCGGCGCGCGCCACCGCGTCGGGACGTGGATAATCAGTCGGTTGTGGGTGCTTCGGCGCTTGCCGACCGCTTCATTTCAGAAACAGCAAATGATCCCCTCCAACCTCACGCATGATGCGCGCGAAATCGGCCCCGGCCTGACGGTGCGCGGCATTCAACTGCCGCTCAAACTGCGCGACTACCGGCTGATCGCGTTCGACATGGATTCGACCTTGATCAACATCGAATGCGTGGACGAAATCGCCGATGCCGTGGGCCGCAAGGCCGAGGTGGCCGCCATCACCGAGGCGACCATGCGCGGCGAAATTGCCGACTTCAAGCAAAGCCTGCGCCAGCGCGTGGCCCTGCTCAAGGGCGTGACCGAGGCGCAACTGGCCCAGGTCTACCGCAGCCGCCTGCGCCTGAACCCCGGCGCCGCCGAGCTGCTGCTGGCCGCCAAGGCCGCCGGCCTGAAAGTGCTGCTGGTTAGCGGCGGGTTCACCTACTTTGCCGAGCGCCTGCGCGACCGCCTGGGGCTGGACTTCGTGCGCAGCAACCGGCTGGAAATTGTCGATGGCCGGCTCACCGGGGAGTTGCTGGCGCAAAGCTGGGGCGACATCTGCGACGGCGCCATGAAGCGCCAGACCGTGCTGAGCACCTGCAACCTGATCGGCTGCGAGCCCAGCCAGGCCATCGCCGTGGGCGACGGCGCCAACGACCTGGACATGATGAACGCCGCCGGCCTGTCGGTGGCCTACCGCGCCAAGCCCAAGGTCCGCGCCCAGGCCAAGATCAGCATCGACATGGGCGGGCTGGACCGGCTGCTGGAAGTGTTCGGCGCTTGACGCGCGGTGGCGAGCGCCACCCCGCGTAAGCCGACCCAGCCGCGTGGCGCCCCAGCGCGGCGCCGTCTCTCACCCGGCCTTTCCTCAGCAGAGAAAGGCGCCAGGAACCGAAAAAGGTCCGAAGGCCGCGGAGCAGGCCATGCCAGAGCGCCCCCTCGAGGGGGGAGGCGCAACATCGCGCAGCAAGTGGAGCCTGGGGGAGGAAGGTCAATACTTGCTGAACGCGGCCTGCACGTCCCGCGGGCCTTCCCAGCGCGTCAGCGCCAGCGCCACCAGCAACCGCGCGCACACCGGGCTCTGATCGTCGGCGACCACGCTGCCGCAGGCATCGTCGTCGAAGCTGGCGTTGCGAATGATCGGACCGGCGCCGACGCGCGAGGCCCGCACCACCTGCACGCCGCGCTGGCACAACTCGTGCAGCACCGCCCGTTGCATCAGCGGCACCGAGCCGCCGCCCACGCCCACGTGCACGATGGCGCGCGCACCCGCCGCCACCCAGGCGTACATGCCGCGCCCCATGCTGCCGTGGCCGTTGACCACGCCGGTCAGCGGCAGCGCGGCGATGCGGCCAATGTCGAATTCGCTGTCCGCCGTGTGCGGCCGCGCGACGGCGCGGTACCAGCGCGGCGCGCCTTCCACCACCAGGCCCAGCGGGCCGTGCGGCGACACAAAGGCGTCCAGCCGCATGATGTGCGCCTTGGTGACGTCGCGCGCGCTGTGAATTTCCTCGTTCATCACCACCAGCACGCCGCGCCCGACGGACGACCGGTGCGCGGCCACCGCCACCGCGTGCAGCAGGTTGACCGGCCCGTCGGCCAGCAGCGAGGTGGCCGGGCGCATGGCCCCGGTGAGTACGACCGGCTTGCGGCTGGGCACCGTCAGGTGCAAGAAGTAGGCCGACTCCTCCATGGTGTCGGTGCCGTGCGTCACCACCACGCCGTCGATGTCGCTGCGCGCGCACAGCGCGGCCACGCGGCGCGCCAGTTGCAGCAGGCCCTGGTCGCTGAAGTCCGCCGAGTCGATCTGCATCAACTGCTCGGCATGCAACTCAGCCAATCGCGCCAGGCCCGGCGCGGCGGCGATCAGCGCGTCGACCGGCGTGACGGCCGCGCGGTAGGCCGCTGAAAACGAGCCGTCAGACGACGCCGCCCCCACTCCGGCAATGGTGCCCCCGGTGGCGACCACGGCAATGCGCGGCCGCGAGGGTAGCTCGGAAGCTGCGGAATCTGCAACATTCATACGGACATATTGTGCGATATGCTGAAAGGGTATTTTTCGCACGTGGTGACGTGACAACAGATTACGGAAATTTTTTGGCCGCGGCCGGCGCCAGGCGGCATATGGTGCGTATTCACTGCCGTCGACAGCCCTGCCGCCATCACCCGCCAGCGCCCGCCAGCACCAGGCTGTAGGTCAACGCGCCGGCCAGGGTGGCGGCCGCCAGCCCGCCGAAACAGCGCTTGACCAGCGCCACCGCGGCTAGGCCGGCCACGGCGGCCAGTGCCTGCGCGCGCGTGCCCGACAGCAGATCGGGCGCCAGCGAGGCCGCCAGCAGCGCGGCGATGGCCGCCGGGCCGATGGCGGCGAAGAACCCCGACCACCAGCGCGCGCCCGGCCGCTCCTGGCCGGCCTGCCGCGCTCGGCGCAACGGCACGAAACGCAGCAGGAACGTGCCCAAGCCCGCCGCTGCGATCAACCAGAGCGGGTCCATCCTAGAAACGACAGTTGAACGCGCTCGCCAGTGCCGTGATCGGCGTGCCAGGCAAGACGCGAGGACGCGGCAGGCCCGAGCCTGCAAGAACGAGCAACGCCGCATGGCGCGGCGAGCGCGGTGCTGGCGAGTGCGTAGCGCTCTGACCCCAAAGGTGAGCTTTATCGAAGCAGCAAAGGTCCATATCCACGCGGCTCTTGTCGAGGTTGCAAGCGGTCAACTGCCGTTTCTAGGTTCGTGGAACGGCCTTTTCCAGCTCATGCACAGCGCGCCAACCACCATGCCGATGGGAATGGCCTGGTACGCTGGCCAGATCTGCAACGCCAACAGGGTGACGGCCACCGCCGCCAGCGCCACGATGAAGTCGTCGCGCGCGGCCAGTTCCAGCAGCAGCGCCATGAACAGCGCCGGCAGCACGAACCCGATGGCGTGCTGCGCCAGCGCCGGCAAGCGGGCGAACTGCGCGCCCGACACCGCCCCCACCGCCGTGCCCCCGACCCACGCCGCGTAAGCGCCCAGTTGCAGGCCCAGGTACCAGACTTCGCGCCGCCGCTCGGGCACCCGGTCCAGCCGGGCCAGCGCGGTGGCGAACACCTCGTCGGTCAGCCCCGCCGCCAGCCAGGCCGACGACCACCGGGACGACGGCCCGCGCGGCAGCTTGCGCGCCAGCGCCGGCCCGTAGAAAACATGCCGGGCATTCATCAGCAGCACGGTCAGCAGCGCGCCGGCAAATCCGGCCCCCGACGCCAGCAGCGACACCAGCACGAACTGGCTGGCCCCGGCAAAGACCAGCGCCGACACCAGCACGGCGGCCAGCGGGCTGAGCCCCGCCTGCACCCCCACCAGGCCAAACGAAATGGCCACCGGCACGTAGCCGGCGGCGATCGACAGGCTGGCCAGCAAGCCGCCCGCGAAACCGCTGCCGTCGAATCCAGGCCAGCGGCGTTTTACATCGGCCAAGCGCAACCCCATGCGTGGGCTCAGGCTGGCATGGCGGGAAATGGGAATATCCGCACGGGCTCTTGTACTAGAGCAGCCGCCCGTCATCGCCCAGCGCCTGATCCAGGCGCGCCAGCAGCGTGGTCAGGGTCGCCTGTTCAGACGGGCTCAGGGGCGGCTCCTGAACGTCGGCGGCGACGACGGGGGCCGGCTCCGGCGGGCTGCCGAGCTCGAACGCCAGGTTCAGCGCCGCCAGCACGGCAATGCGGTCGCGCGCCTTGATCTTGCCGGCGTCGCGGATCTTGCACATGGCCGCGTCCACCCGCTGCACGGCTTCGCGCAGGCGCTCCTCGCCGCCTTCGGGGCAGCCCAGCAGGTAGCCCTGGCCCATGATCTTGATTTCGAGCTGCTTCATGTGGAGGGGCCTTCCTGGCCGTCGCCGGCATGATCGGGCGGCAGCACCGCGGCGGCGGTGGGCAGGCGGTCGATCAGCGCATCGACGCGGGCGCGCGCAGCCATCAGGCGCGACTTCAGGCTGTCGCGCTCGTGCGTCAACGCCTGCACCTGCTGCGCGAGCAGTTCGTTGGTGCGGCGCAACTCTTCGTGGAGCACGAGCAGCCGCTCGAC
>Ga0123354_10004727_pt1 | contig 19429 bp, 15 predicted proteins | sample TergutLab28metaG_2_FD_97872 | JGI IMG/M metagenome (GOLD analysis project Ga0123354, IMG submission 97872) | Labiotermes labralis P4 segment gut microbial communities from Petit-Saut dam, French Guiana - Lab288 P4 | ecosystem: Host-associated > Arthropoda: Insects > Digestive system > Gut ...
AAGGAGGCCACTGGGGAGGCCTAGGCGTAGATGGGTGGATAATATTAGGATGGATCTCCAGGAGGTGGGATGTGGGTATATAGACTGGATTGGGCTGGCCCAGGATAGGGACAGGTGGCGGACACTTGTGAGTGCGGTAATGAACCTTCGTGTTCCGTGAAATGCGGGGAATTTCTTGACTAGCTGCAAACCAGTTAGCTGCTCAAGAAGGACTCTGCACCATGGACTAAGTAAGTAAGTACATAGAAGACCTGACACGTTAACAATCCGTGACCCAGCAGAATTGCATAATCTGCTCAACAGTGTCGACTCCTTCTAAAATGTGGACCAATGGCAAGAACATTCCTTCAGCTTTGACCAATTCTGGCACAAGAAATATTTTACAGAAGAATACAAATTGAAATAGTTTCCATTTATTTTTAATCATGAAGTCTTTAAAGCTAGAATTAGACTTATTTATTTCCTTCGAGTGCTGCAGAATGCAGACTGTACAGATGCAGCACAAACAGGATTCAGTCTTATATCATTTGGTATTTTGGCTCGGAGTCCTCTTAAATCTCCCAAAATTTTCTGAAAACTCTTGGAATTGATAAACTTAATCTGGTTATATTTTGGTTACATCCCTTGGACTTCAAAACTGTTTTAAAAACTAATGATGTATGATAGTTTTTTTGACATCAGCATTATGAGTTGCAGGTTAAAAACATTAACGATACAGTGCCTGCAATGATATGAAGTATGCTGCTCCTGACCTCCTTCATGACCAGTAATTACACATACCACTCTTTAACGTCTCTAGTATCACGCTTCTTAGAAGGATTACTTGCGCACTTATCACTGCCATTCTTGATGTTTCCATTTATTTGCCGTGGACGTTGCTCTATATTTCCTGATCCAAGGAGGGCAGCAGTGGGTCCTTGTGACTGGGGATAATTCTTGCTCTCATCCACTTTGTATGAACCATCTGATCTGTTCTTAAACTTCAGGATGATGAGGATGATAAGTACAATGGCTATCATGGCACCTGCTATGATTCCAATGATCAATGCTGTGTTCTCAGCTGCTTCTGATGAGATGCGATCACGATGCTTGCGGTTAGGCTTTGATGGTGTCGTCGGTGATGGTATTGGAAGAAGTGGCAGTTCAGTGCTGGTGGTGGTTGAACTGCTACTGGTACCATGGCTGCTACCATCAGTTGATGTTTCCCTGCTGCTCATGTTGCCCGTAGTGTTGTATCCATTTGTAGATGGAGGCACTTCTGATGTACTGGAATATGGACTTGTACTGCTGTGAGACGCTGCTACTGTGGAGTAAGTAATATGTCGCACTTATGTAAGAGGATGGATGATGTTTTTGAAAAGACATGCAATGCATAAATTTGTATTCTACTTCATCATGTTCATATTACTTTGAAGTATTACACATAGCTCTTTTGTTATTGAGACAACCATGCATGAAACCACTAATGAGGTACATTTCAAAATTCTAGAAAACACAAAGAATATATTTCCAGGAAATTGAAACATAATTAAATAATTTTTTTTTAACATGAAACGGTACAGGGATAGGTTATGGACTTGATTGTAGGGGACAAAAATAAATTTGAAAATCTTGTTTAACTGTCTGAATCTAAATAATATATAGAAAATCCAGTTCCTACCTCAAAGAAATCATACATCTGCCTTACAAATATCAGCAGGTTCATGCTGTTTAGGGAGACAATTGTTGTTTATTGCAAGAGTCAAATAAACAGCATACATAAGCTAAGTCCAGAGTTTTTTTATTTACAGATTTCAACCACTGTAATTTAAAGGGTTAAGAGGTCTTCATTTTGTATGTATGAAATATAAAATTTTGAAATTCAGTGAATAAATTAACTTATTTCATTAAAGGAAATATATATTCAAAAAATATTATGACTAGCAAAACACAAAGTCAGATTTAAACACTAATTCTAACCCTTTAAAACACAATAAATACTATATGTGCAGCCTATTTCAACATTTCGAAACTCTGCAAGTTTTCGACTGAATTTGTGGGTTACCTATAATCTGAGAGCAGACCATGCTGTTTCCCCAAGGAGCATAAATGACCTAATCTGTTTAATGGAGATACAATGTGTTTACTGTGAGGTAAAAACTAACCTTATTTAGAAGAAATTCGCGCTTTAAAGAATGAAATACATTTACCTTGTAAGTGTTATGGGTCAATTTTGTGATACCTTCAGGTGGAAACAGAATGTACGTTTAATTGACAATCCAATGTTGTTATGTACAACACGCACTACTTTGAATACATGAAAATAACTTGTCCCATCTCAGAAAATAAACCACCATTTTGATGATCGTATCACTTTACTCTCAATAAATTAATATTTAATTCATATACAATAGTATGAACATGTAATCATTTTTGGCCTTTGTTCCAACTAACAAAGATTCTTCTGAAAACATTAAATAGTGAAAACATGATTATGAGTAGCTACAAATTTTCTGAACAGACACTGTTTTGTACATCATGCAATACCAACACAACCACCTTTCGTTCAGAGTTGTGGAAGCACTGAAAGGTGGACACTGGGATATGGTATTTCATTTGTGCTACCATTTCTTTCAAGTTACACGTAACTTTGTTGCACATTCCTTACTTTATTTTAATAACATCTGTAATCAGCATGTGAGCCTGAAGACATGCATGTTATGTCATTTATTCTTCAATTCATGAGAATGGGCTCTGATTTCAGTATAAAAAAATTAATTAAATAAAATAAAAAAGCAATGTGCTTCCTGGAAACTCCCCAGTCACAATACATTAATGTTTGAAGATTATAGAAGAACGTTCAATCCAATTCCTCATTTATTAATGTGCCAGTTTAATAAGACAGGGCCAATTATAAAACTAGAACAAAATATACACACTTAGCAGAAATTCACACACACAAAACACATTACACAGATTTATTATAGGATCAGAAGTTTAGACAGTATAACCCAAACAGTTTGTCAAAGTAACAGTGTCATAAACTGCAAAAAAAAAAAAAAGATATATATTTTTAAAAATGTCTCGCTTCATTCAAACCATAGCTAACATGTAATTTTAGTATCACAAAATCTGCTTAAGATTTCTGAAATATGTAATAAAAGTATCAGATATTAGCCAATCATATTAACTAAGACCGAATGTCCATTGAATACATCAGTCTCACTGGCGATGGCATTTGCCGCCGAAGCGCAAAGAGCGGAAGATTGGTTTTGACGTTAAATGTCAACACAAACTAAGGTCTCCAAAATTTCGATTTGGCATGCGTAGGCCGACAGCTTCCAAAATGGTATTTCATTTCATTGCATTTATTTCACATTTCATTAATCTTATACACATAACAATAATAAGATTAAGAATAATGTTTGCAACCTCACCACCGATTTCAAATCTTTAGTAAACCATTTTAGGAACTGTGTTGCACGCGGCATGTTCGTACTTTCGCAATTGCCAAATAAACTATATCTTAATAAATATTTCTGTACCGAATGTAATCTTCAAACATTTATTTATCGAGTCATAACACTGCAAAACGGGAAGAACCAGTTAAAAATAGAAATAAAACTCCAGAAACCTGCAGAACACAAGTCGTGAAATTTGCTGGCAAGTATGACAGGTAAGACGAAAGGAAACGGAGGAGCAGAGTAAGAGGCTAGTACCAGGTTTTTGGGACGAGATGTCAGGAAAAAGTACCAGTCCGAAATACATGGGCCGCTAGAACTTCAGGAGCCGGCACAGTCACTGTAATGAAAGTTGCAAATGCTTTTGCACGGATCGTCCTTTCCGAGTTACATAACCTCGCCAGGCGATTGCCTACCCCATCCTGACCGCATTACGTAAATATCTTCTAAGCCACCAGTTACCGGAACTGAACAGTAGATCACCAAAACACATTTTCATTTATGCTGATGTAGTCTATGCGAAATTTGAAGTTACCTCAGCAGCGACTATTCAGAATACGGGGTTCTGCTCTGTGACGGTGCAAAGTCTCATAGAAACATAACTACAGTTCGAGAAATGTGCTTCTTCATTGTTCAGGATATTATGAGGCCTCATATGTCTCGAAAACTTGGACAAATTTTACAGGTCACACGGCGCCACATTCCAGGCAACAGTATATATTAATCAGTGGTGGAGCTTGTAAGAAGGGCGATGAAACAGAATGTAGAAATTACGGAGACACGTGACTGTTGTCAATCACAGAAAAATTTCTTCCAGTACTCTTAATTCAAGCTTAACTCTCGAAGTACACAAAGTTAATGGGGATCGTCAGTGATATAACACGACAAGTACTGTTCATATATTAAGTATTCAACAAGTGTAGAAGAAAGGATGGGAATGTGGCGGTATATTGCTGTTTATTTCAAATCAAACTACACTTATAAGTCAGAGTTTCAAATACATTTCTTTGGATGTGACTGATAACACCAGCTTTGCAACTATTTATATGCTGAAAGAAAGCCCCTGATATAGTTAGGGTGGAGATTTTGTCCAACATTCCTAACTGGGTGTAGCATGTCCATGGATCTAGTTAGGTTAACTGAAATCCGATTCATGAAACCCACAATGAAGTCCACAAAGGCAAGTATCTGTCTAATACTTTTCCTACTGAGAACTGTCTGAAACATTACTCTTCATATGTGTTTTAGGATATTCCATTACAAGGGTCTAAGCAAACCAGGATGGACTGAAATTGGATGGGACAAACCAGCTTGTGTTCTGAGTTGAACTTGTTAATTCACTGGGTGAAAACAAACATACAATTAAGAAAACACAGAATGTTTATTAGTTTCAGAAAGTAAGTTTTTCTAGAATAAATGCTTAGGAAATTGAGTCCTGTGAACGGAATGCAGGACAATATCTTTCATAAATACAAGTAACAAATCCTTTGAAAATGTGGAAAATTTCAAACTCTGGGGAAGGACAATAAAATTCGAAAACACAAGCATGAAGAAATTAAGGGCAGAATAAATTCAGAACACTGCAGAAAATAGCATAATGAGGAGTTTTGGGATTTGTACTTATGACCAAATATTATTTGGGTCATCAAACCAAAGAGAAAGAGATGACACTCGCATGTGGGGCTTGTGATAATGAAAAGTGATGCATACAGGCTTGCAGTGGGGAAAACCTAAGGGAAAGACACTGCTTGGAAGACCAAGACATAAATGGCAGGAAAGATATATATGCAGAATATAAAGAATTGGTTAAGTTGAAAGTTATAGACCCTAATGGGATACATTATGTCCTGCCCTGATTCCATTTTGAGCAGATTCCAAGAAACTGAATACATTTGTATTGTGGTGTTCATGTTAGAACAGAATAAAATAATGTTTGGGTTTGAGCCCTTCAGGGCCCACTGCACCTAGGCCTTAAGGCAGGCCCCTTGTGCCCTGTATTCTGTACTATGTTAAAAGGGCCCTGTTCCTTTGGTGTTCATGATACAGGCTCACATAACCAAATGCCATACCAGACTTTGTAGCAATTCTGCTTCATATTTGGGGGTCTCAGGTTACAAACTTGGACCGGTGACCAGCTATTCTGACAAATTTTCTTCATTTTTCTCAGAACCTCCAGCCAAATAATGGGATAGATTCAAAAGACAGACTATGATCATTTCATTCCACATACTTCCCAAGTCTGCATTCATTATTTATCATATCACTTGATGAGATATATGAGCTACTGACAGAATAGTTAAATTAACCACAAATGAATATGAAGTAGTGTAGGATTTGTCTTGGAGGTGTTTACATTCACCATTTAGATTCTTTATCTTATTGATATAAATCATAACTACATTAATATAAACAGCCAACTAGATGCAACAATAATAATTTTATTAATAATTTCAATCAGCTCAACATGTTTCAGGTGATAATTTCGCCCATCCTCAGGAGCACTAGACTGTGTTGACAGCTTGTGGTATAACGCACCGATGATGCTACCTGCTGGTGACCAGGATGAGGTGGAGTTCCACCTGTCAGTGCATTATACCACAAGGTGTCAACACAGTCTAGTGCTCCTGAGGATGGGCGAAATTATCACCTGAAACATGCTGAGCTGATTGAAATTATTAATAAAATTATTATTATTTTATCTAGTTGGCTGTTTATGTTATTGTATCAATGATGCACTGTCACATAAACATCAAATTCATATAACTACATTAGTTGCATAACTCATAGTGTACAGCGAAATTAGAAATTTCACAAAAATGTGGCCAGCAGTTTTGACAACAAAAGATACACAAATACAGACAGACATGAACGTCCATTAGGTACTAATTTTATGCACTTTGCCCAGACCATATGACAACTATATAACTCCTTCCAAATTTTAACTCTGTGAAATGAATTCACTTAAATATTACTTAAAAAATTCAGTCCCTACATCAGAGTAAGTGAACTGCATGTCCGTTATAGAGATGGGTTGGTTTTGCTGATTAGGGAAATAGTCATTGTTTGTTACAAGAATTGTATGAAACAGAAAGTACGAATATTAAAGTAGATGGTACATACAGTGGCTCTAATGTGCTTTGACAAGTTATTATGAAACTGTTTCTTGGCAAGGGAACAACATAAAGCAACACAACTCCACACACGTGTCTACTGTGAAACAGAGTATAAAGCTGATACTAGAAAACCATAAATGCAAGAAGACACACTCACACATGTGCAAGAGCGCACACGCACACACACCACTCATAAACGAGCTAAGATAATGCATGTGTTAATGTGAGTTTAATGTGCCAGGTCAGGGCAAATGAGGGAGAAAAGAGCTGGCATATAGGTATAAAGTGGAAGGGAATGGCAGCTTATTATATGTATTTTGATTAGAAAAATTAAAATGTTATTAGTAGGTCTACTTTTGATTAACATCAAAGACATTTTTAAATAAGATTATGGCCTTCTGAAATGGTTTGAGTTGTTTCAAAAATTTATACCAGTGTTTCACAAACTTTTTGCTCGCAGATCCCTTTGGGCTTTTAAAAATAACCACAGATCCTCGCAACTTTGGTCATTTAAATAAGCACCCAGATGATAGGTACCGAAAATTAAAAAATGTATATTTCACAACTGATTGTTAGATAGATACCAATACACACCAGTAGCACAAGTAACATTGCATTGCACGATTTAACCTTCATTAAAATGAGTGTCGCTTGCTTCATGGGTACGGAAAGTTTCTTAATTAGATGTTGTAATGGTCATACAAAATAAACATATCGCCAATTGAAGACGTTCTTTGATTATTTTTTGACAAAACATCACTTGAAAGTAGCCATTAATAAAAATATCCAGGGATCTGCAGAGCACACTTTGGGAACCACTGGTCTATACCATTTTTACCCCACATTGTTCACTCTTATATCACAAAGAAAGAGGAAACATTTTCTAGTGAAACAAGGGTTCATATCTACCATACAATCTGGTAGAACATTGCAGAAGACTATAAGCTTCATTTTCCAACTTATCTTCAGCTATACGGAAATGTACAGTATCAAAAAGTCTTAAAGCAGCTCCCATTTGTTACAGATAATATTATGTTCTCACAAACTAACATGCAAGAGTTGCTGTAATGTACAAATGAAGAGATGTACAACCATAGCACAAAATGAATGGGAAAGTATTATCTGACACTTGAAAGACTTTCAGAAATTACAAATTAGTCTTTGTATGTGAAGTGAGCTAATAATTCAACAATTTTAACACATCTCTGAGTTAGATTTTAACATTTGGAACAAGTTCCACCTGGCCTAATTGTTTGTTAAATGTATAATAACATATACTGTACTAAATCCATTTTTCATTTCTTATGTTACGTGTAGAAAAAGCATGTGTGTCCTTTCATATCTTGTGTATTAACATGGGTCAGAGTCTGGGATGGTAAACCACTGGTATTGTTACGAAGTGCAGCAGCAACTTGGATGGGTAAAGGTGCCAGTGGCAGGGGGCACCATAGTTGGAATAGTAACTCACTATGTGGTGGGAAAACAGATAGTCAACAACAGATGTCTTATTAATTCCAGAAGGTAGTACCATGTGACTGGGGTACACAGTGACGCAGTTGGTTGAGGCACTGTGCTACAAGCTGGAAGGTCACAGGTTCGATTTCTGATGGTGCCACTAGAATTTTTCATTGGCATAATACTTCCGGCCGTACTATGGCCCTGGGGTCGACTCAGTCTCTAACAGAAATGAGAACCAGGAATATATCCTGGGGGTAAAGGCAGCCAGTGCATAGGGCTGACCATCTTACCACCTTCATGTACTGATTGTTTTGAAATCTGGGAGCCTCAGCCTCCTGGAACTCTCAGGGCCTGTCCAGGACTGTAATAGGAGAGCTTTACCTTCACCTATAGTACCATATGACTAGACTGTAGGCTGGATGATCGAGGAACCGTCTCTGATTTTTACATGCACAAGGGATTTACCCTTTCTCTGAAGTACACTGACCACAATGGGTCCCACAAAGCCTCTTTTACAATAGGTACTGGGGGTTACTCTCTTGGGAGTAAAGTGGCCACAGCATGAATGGGAAAACTCACCTTCATCTAGTGCTAAGTTTAAGTAAGAATGAATGGAACTATACCTCCACTCCCTCAGTTGCCTTCATGGCATTCAGAAAGCCAGATTTACTTTTTTAGCACTGGAACAATGAAGACAGCTTACATCATTTCTTATTGGAAAGTAACTTCTGGTACAGATGTGGCAAAAATTTATGCCATCCCTCCTAAATGTCTGAAGTTAGAGTGACATTCGTGTACATAAATGATTACAAATATGAAATATTATTTACACAGCTGATGTTTGGATGTGTTACTACATTGGGTTATATTTGATAACTGATATACTCAGGTTACTAAATATTTCAGCCAATGAATAGCTATTTTTAAGGCAATTCCAACTGTTTCTTATGAACAGAGCTTGTAGACCCTAACATCTGATGCATGCGAGGAGGGAAACAAATGCACTACTTGAAATGTTTTGTTCTGTTAGAATATCAGACAATGACCAGGGCCCAGGAGATTCCCCCAGTTTTTGGCAGTGCTCTAAAACCCAGACTACAGCGTTGAAATTGACCTATTGTATGTACACACAATTCAGGTTGGATTTACTACCTCTACATCTCTGTAACTCAATGCATTACCATGAAGGTCAGTACAAAAGTAGGGCCTCCTGTTTCTTTTAATTGTGGTGCTGGATGGACTTCCTGGCCTTACACACCAGATAGTGACATTTTCCATCTCTGCCAGGCTCATTGGTGCTCCAGTCAGTCTGGCATATTCAACACAATGGCTCTGTAAAATGGCAGTTGTTGTGGACATACGCACTAGGCAGAGAATGATCTACTGAATTTTTTAACTGAAGAAAGCTCCAGTCCAACAGAGATTCACAGACGTGCAAGAAGTATGTATGATTGGGTGCCACAGATGTTAGTTTAGGTAATTGGTCTGTTATAAGAATGGTAATGAGGACAGAAATGACAGGCTTCACAGCCAGGCAGCACCAACAGAGACCAAAGACATGTTTGACGCTCATATGGCCGTGCATCCTATTATATTTCTATAGTAAAATGAACCAGATGCACCAATGTCTCGAATTTATTTTATTTTGGAATAGCATGCTACATGTTTTGGACGGTCTTTCCATCCATCTTCAGGAATTCATGACTGTACATACAGCAACAGGCATATGTCAAACAAATACTGCTGTCTGTTTGCTAGTAAGCAGTAGCAGTATCTGTTTGACATAAGACTGTCGCTGTATGTGCAGTCGTGAATCCTGATGATGGACAGAAAGACCATCTGAAACATGTAGAGTGTTATTCCAAAATAAAATAAATTTGAGACATTGGTGCATGTGGTTGGTTTTACTATAGAAACCAAAGACATGGTTTATGCACTGATTCAGGATGACCGTACCTTGTGTGGACATTAAAGAAGTTGCAACTACAAATTCAAAGGCCTCAGCCCCAGAGTACAATGAATCAAGTCCTTGCCCTGCATGAAAATGCCAGGCCACACACCAGTTTGTGCACAAGGGAGGCACTTGCAACAATGGGGTGGATTGTTCTCCATGACTTCCATGTTTCTGGCCCTCTGAAGCACACATTCTGACGATGTTTTGCGGAAAATGACAAGCTGAAAAACGAAGACCTCAGATGCTTCAGCAAAGAATTTTGAACTGCCTGCATACAGCACCACATGCAAAGATGAAACAAGTGTGTTGATAATGAAGACGACTTTGTGGAAAAATAATCTCGACTTGGTAACAGATGTATCCATGATATATATATATATATATATATATATATATAAATTTCTTTGTAACTGTAATTGTGGTTTCTGAGAAAAAAATAGGAAGCATTACTTTTACTGCACCTTTTATGTTGATAACAGGGTTTATTTGTTGTAGCAATACATGCAGCACACATATCTGCCCTCTGTTTCGTACTGTAATATGCACTCACAGATTCTAATATTTATGTATTTGACTTAACTATAAGCTATCTCTTGCATTCTTGATAATATGTAACAACATTTTGCGAACACTTCATGCTTTTCCTCACTAAAACATCAGATTTAGTTACATTAACCAATCATAGTCCTTCTTTACCCACACATAGTCTCCAACACTCTAGTATTCTGGTTTTGAATTGAAATAGGTTATCACACTTATTTTATTGCCATCTTTGTGCATTATAATATGAAAATGTATTCTGTTATTACACCCTGGCTCCATAGAACAATTTTCCCTACATTTGTTTGCATTTTTTTCTTTTTTTGAAACTGAATTATAACATGGTTTATCTTCATGAATAACATCTACTTTCTCCAACCCATACTTATTTGAAATTTGTACAACAAAACTGACATTTTTAAATTTCATTCTGCACAAACTGATTAATTCACTGAACAATTTTCAAGTAACATTTATGTAGTTCCTAACAATTTGCAGTTTCCCAGCATTTCACGGTGGAAAACAACATCAACTTCCAAGTTTTCTCAAAAAACTTTAAATAGGGGTAGGAAGTCCTAATGAAATTTCCTAGTAGAGCAACAGTACCACACAAAATTTCATTGATAATGTACACATTCATGATGTCAATGACAGCTTACGAATTAACATATACAGTCATCCACTTTCCCTCATTACTTCCCCACACATACCAGAGTCAAAAAAACAATGCCAGTTATTTAAAATGTATTCCATTGTATATTAAATTTTAATTTCTTATTCTTTGTCCTAATTTTCTTGCTATGTCTGTGTGAACTTCACACATGACAAGCTCACTTCATGCACACACCGATGTATGGAAATATTTCCACTTTCTTATTCAAGAAGCTACTGAAAATAACAAGAACAATAAACAATGCAGCAATCACAAGCACTAACAGATTTCTTTTTTTTTGGCAGGGGGGGGGGGTAAGGAAAAAGTCACAGAATGTCTTTCCTCTGTTGGAACAATGTCTGATGTTTCATACTGGTAAGAAATATTCCACTTTCAAATGTCCTTACTGTGAAGGGGCAACACTGTTACCTTTGGTTTCTTGATCACTCTCAAATAGCACTGATATAGCAGAGTCCCAAGTGTTTCATGTATTTAAAAATTTTACTTTACGTTTCTCTCTTTTAAAACAAATGAATGAATTTCGCTCACATGTTCCCTTATGTTACTTTTGCTTTGTTTCTGCTCTCCTCTAAATTCTGTAACTGAAAATGGAACAGACACACATTCCAAACACCTAATATAAGTTCGTACTACTGTAGAACATTCTAAAGAATTAGCATCGAGAATTAATGACCTGGCTTCTCTTCTTTTTTGAGTAATTTCCAGCTAGCTATCTGAATAAAGTGTGTGAGTACTACGACAGATACTATTTCCTTCTTTGCTGGTAAAATATTACATTTTTATAAAATTATACGAGGCTTATTCAGACAGTAAGTACCGTTTCACTGTAAAAAAAAAAATCGAGTAAGTTTTCATATAAAATTTTATTGTTATCAGATTCTACATTCTTCAAACTATTTTTCCACATATTTGCCGCCATTATTGAGGCACTTATCGTAGCAGGGCACGAGTTTTTGTATACTGTCCTCATAGAATGCGACCGCCTGCGATGTTAGCCACTACTGACAATGTCATAGAGTACAGTCCTTGAAATCTGAGGAAAGTACAGGGACAGATCAGAAATTGTGATATGTCTGTCATCATGCATTCTTTCGTTGACCTTACGCACCAAATCCTCATTCACCAAATATGGACGCCCACTTCATGCCTTATCGTGCACGTTCTCTCGTCCTTCATTGAACATCCGAACCCATTTCCTAACCATGCCATCACTCATCGCATTGTCATCATACACTTGACAGATCTGGTGATGAAGCTCAGTTGGTAGCACCTTCCTAGCATTAAAAAAACGAACTACAGACCGTATTACACAGTCGGCGGCCCCTTCAATTGTCTTAAACATGTTTAACTCATGGGAACAAACATAAACATAACACAACTTTCACGAAATGGAGTATGTGGATTCTCAATTGATAGAGGAAGTCACTGCACATGCGCAAAGTGACAGTCTCGAGGATGCGAGAGAGATATGCGCAGACGGTACTTACTTTCCGAATAACCTATGTACTATTAAAAATTGTAATAGGTTAAATTCCTATATGCAAAGATAACTACTGTATGACATGAAATGTGATGACAGTAAAGACTATGGTGTCTGCTGATAGGAGAGAAATTCGGTTTTGTATGTTACAGCCAGTTCTGAGAATCTAAATGACACAGAAAGTAAAAAATATGTACAGGACAGAACATTTCTTCTTTGCAATAAAATAAACTGATATGCATATTCATGGCAGTTAATATAAACATGATCAGTCCCTTCTCTAAAATGCTTCATGGTACCCAGTTTCAAGCACCAAATATACATATAGAAGCTACTAGGATTGGACTGTGTCAACTGGGTATGTAATCAAGGAGACATCATTCTGATTGGTGGCTGGTTGGATGAAAGAGCAGTTGTTTACCATATGCACACACCACTATCATCCTTACAGAACAAATATATTCACATGCATGAAAATTTGCCAACTCAATGTAAACATTTCTCCAGAATTCTCAGAGAAAAACCACCTTTCACTACACTTCTTATGAAATGTGATTGCATCATGTATTGTGACTAGTATAACTATATAACTTTTTCTTAATGAAAAACTATACATTAAATAAAAAACTTTTAACTGAACGTTTAGCAGCCAGTGGCACACAAACCACAAGTTTGGACACACTGCCCACTGTGAATGTACTTGATGAGGCTTATGTTTAAGACATAGAATATCTGCTTATTATTTAGCAGTTCACTGGACTGAATCATACTAAGACAGGCTTGCTGTTTGTTTTTTCAAGACTATACTGAAATATGACCTTACTGACTTAATACATGAGTAGGTTTATAATGCAGCACAGGTGATCACTGAAATACACCTGCAGTTATGGCTGAATCCCAGTTTAAGGTTACTCGATGTAAGGGTGTCTTCGGCTCATTCTTAGGCACATTCATGTAATTTTGAAAAGGACTACCGGCTTCACCATGTCTGTCCGTCCGTCTGCATGAAATAACCCAACTACCACTGGACAGATTTTCATTAAATTTCACATCTGCATATTTTAAAAAAATCTGTCATGAAAAAGTTTCATTATGATCTGACAAGAACAACGGTACTTTACACGAGAACCTATGTATATTAATGGCAATTTGTCACTGGATTCTTCTTGAAATGAGAAGTGTTTCAGGTAAAAGCTGTAGCAAAAATCAAAACACAAATTTTATGTCCACTAACTTTTCTTTCCTCCAAAATTGTGCTGTTTATGAGACAGTGTGGAAAAAATATGGTACAGATGGACATGCCACAGATGACAATTTAATATGGCCTATGCACTTTGCATGCTGGTTAACTAAGGCTACAGACACACATTCAGAATATGTAATATTTAATGCTTTTATATGGCAACAATGGTTGCAGGAACATGCCTCTCTGTTACATTTATATACATATATATATATATTGCCTGTCTTGTTTGTCCCAGCCAAAGCCATACACAGGACTTCTGTTCACATTAGTCTCTCTTGTTTCCACAATTTAGCCCCTATACAAAATCTGTACCTAGTATTTATACAACGCCATTGATGCTACAATAGACCTTGTCTGTTATGCCGCATCCTATCAACCCTTAGCATCTGCACACCAAATTTCCTTTTTCTATGGATTCTCATGTGTAGGTGTGCAGGTGATTTTGGTGCCATGTATATCTTGTATCCACAAGAAGTCTTTAAATTTATGAACAAAATGCATTTATTTGTATAAATACTCTAAATACATTATAAATCTGTCATCATTAAAATTAGAACGAACTTGAGCACTAAAGTAAACAAACTAACTTTATGTAGCAAATTGCTGAAAGCACCAGCTATGTGTAGTCCACTTAAATGGCTATTTGCAAGCTGAAACACTGTCTTAAATAAACTGTAGGTTTACAAGGAATCAAAATTGGAAGAACGCAAGGTATAAAACATGCAAAGAACTGCTGAAGAGTGATTTCATATACAGTGAACTACACACACGCACAACGGGTCAGAATATGCTGTCATAACACTGATCTTGTCCATGTCGATGGACACGATAGAATCATTCTTGTAATTTTTAGCCAAGCATTGTACAAGGCTCCCTGATGATGGATCCTCTGCGATCCGAAACATGTTGGAGCACTTTTAAATATTTTATAATTTTAATTGTATCTACATATTATATATTATGCATTAGTTAGATAATAAAGTGTTTAATTACAGAAGATTTTGTTGGAGTAGTTTCAGGAAATGAAATCTGGGAAAGTGCCCATTAAGCATCTAGCACTTTATGTAAGAAGGCTGGGAAAATTACACTTGCGCTGAAAAGGGATCATTTGAAAAACCAAAGATGGCTGACTGCACAGATTTAATGTGAGGAATTATGCAGCACACAAAAACATATGAGGTGACAGTTAGAATGTCAGCCAGGAATTTTGTTCATCACTGAGAGTGATAAGTTGCTACTGCCCTATACATTGGTATGAGGCACTTTTAATACGGATGAGACAAGGCTTCTTTGTTTCTTCCTATGTGACAAGAGTTTGGACAACGTATAGGAAGCATGTAAAGGTGAGAAGAAATCAGAAGGTAACCAACATAACTGCTGTGCAGATGGAACTGGACAGCGGGAGCCTCATATCACTGGAAGGTTTGCAACATCCAAGTGTATCGCAGTAAAGCAAATGCTTAGAATTAATGAAAAAAAAAGTGTTATTTCTGTTTCGAACTATATAACCCCCTATTTAAAATTTATCTCAATTACAGTACAGAAATCTTTTCCCTTAGAGAAACCTTAAACTGGGATTTTATTGTAATGTGTATATTGTGATATGTTTAATTTCTATTTACATGCATTGCTGACAGCCTGGGTAAAACAAAATGAAATACCTTTCCAATTAAATGCAAAAGATATGCTTCCCAAAATCTCCAAAGAGTAAGGAAAGTCTTTCTTACTGTAAAGAATAAGAAATTGTAAGGAACCAGATTTGGTAAGTATTGTTATTTGAGGAGATGTATGGATATGCCAGTTACCAGTAAAGAAAAACTCCTTAAGACATTGAGAAAAATTCTTCCTCCTTTCTTTAACATCCAGCTGAATTAACTGAAGCATAAAGACAATGCAGCAGCAATAAGCTGCGATATATATATATATATATTTCAAAATAGGTGGAAAACATCTTGTAAATTCTACATAAATAAAAATTTAAAAAAACCCAATACATGTAACTATGTGGGACTGTGATTAGTTTTGCATGGATGTTGTACAAGTACTGATTTTCTTGAACAATAACTGTGCGCAAGTGAATGAAATTTTGGCACAGAAGGAACACTTAAGGAAAAAATTCAAATCTAATCTTTAATAAAATATCAGTTATGTGCACACCAGCCAATACAGTTTAACTTCTCTCTTTCATTTTCTGTTATGAATAAACAGAAGTCAGTCTTACACAATTCAGTTGGCTCGGAGTCACCTTTAATTCCGTATATTTCCTGACAACGAACTGAACAGTGTTCACATTTCACTTTTGCTTAGTGACATCCATTGTCATCTTCTTTCATCAGCACTGCAGTCTCAAAATATTGAGAATGTATCTCTTAGAATGATATGAGGTTTGACGATCAGTTTTGTTCATGTGTGAGTATTACACATACCACTCTTTCACATCCTTCGCATCACACTTCTTAGTGGCTTTATTCCCATACTTGTCACTACCATTCTTCAGATTTCCATTCATTTGCTGAGGACGTTGCTGTCTGCAACCTGCTCCAAGGAGAGCAGTATTAGGTCCTTGTGTCTGTTGAAAAGTTTTGCTCTCATCAACTTTATACGAACCGTCTGATCGACCCTTAAATTTGAGGATGATAAGAATGATAAGTATGATGGCTATCATAGCTCCTGCTATGATACCAATTATGAGAGCTGTTTTTTCAGCTGCCTCAGAGGTGATGTGCTCTTGACCTTTGCGTCTAGGTGGCCTTGGTGTAAGGGGATTTATCACAGGGGGCAATGATAGTTCTGTGCTGGTGGTGGAAGTGCTACTGGTGCCTGTACTGCTACCTGTTGTTGATGGTGGTCTGCTGTTAAAGTTGTCTGATGTGCTGTAGCCACTTGTAGATGAAGGTGAAGTACTTGGACCAGTACTGATACCACTGCTGGCCACTAATCCAGGAGGAAATTCTGATGTACTGGAATCTGTTGGATCACGCTTTGAGGTTCCAGCTGGGAATGTGCTGGTATGAGGTGCTGATACTGTGAAGCAAGTACTTTTGTTTCCTTATGCAGCATATTATACAGTGACGTAAGTAACATAAAGCATTAAAAGCATTCTGAGCTGAAATGTTTGTATTCAGCTTTTTCAAAAGATAACATTAGTACAAATATAATTATGTTTAACACGTTTTTCTCTATGTTCCATTTACAAAAGAAAGAACAGGGAAGAAAAGGGGAAGGAGAGACATAAGTAGAAGCAAATAAGTGAGTAAGTAAAGAAATTATATGAGCAGAAATTTAAGTATTAGGTGTTTCAGTTTACTTAGCTGTAGTATTTAATAGCACTTAATGAACATACCATGGATGGACAGTTGATGGGACCTAGAGAAATAAAGCTACAACTTATCACAGCAAGCACAGAGACTTCAAAACTGTATCTGCTAATAGCTATGACATTTACTACTTAAATACTTCATGTAAAATGCAGGTAGACATTATGATGTATACTGTTTGCATTCTTCTAAAGTAATTTTCAATTCCAAACTCCTGAAATATATTCTTTCTCCTCCAAGCAAGGAACATACGAATCACCATGCAAAGTACTCCCAGCCCTTGTTTTAAGCCCTAGCTGTGCTCCTGAAAAAGTGGGTGTAAACAAAAAATTCCTAAATCAAAAATAACATTCTCATCAGAAATTAGGGGTTTGTATATACATAGAACACAGCATGCTAAAGGGCATTAAACCGGAAATAAAAGAGCGCTAATTAAAAAGTGTAAATTGGCAAGGCATTAAAGTTAAAAGGCATAAAACAAAGGCTGGTTGTACACTGTTCTTGAGACAAAGGTACACTGAGTTATGAAACAAATGTTTACAGACTGGGTTGTTCTTAAAACCAAGCTGACCCAGAAACTAATGATAAAAGTGCCTGAATATACACCTGTAGTAATGAAAAGTTTCTTTGTGTTTGTGAATTTCACAGCTGAAAAAATTATTGGATTTGTCATTACAATGATGGCAACAAATTTTGGTCTAGTGTAAGTATGAGTATTAAATTCTAAGCAAGCTGAACCTCACACTTTTATGATTTCACTGAAGGCTTTTATGAAATTAAATGGCAGCAACTTAATCTGGACATTTGATATTTGGATAAAATGTTACAATTAAAAAATGGACACATTTCAAGATACACATGTATATAAAAGTAGACAAATACTGCTACAATATTGCAACCAATATGAACACCTCATAGACAATGGAGTTTAAACTCCGCTCACTTATTGCAGAATTATATGGAATTGGAAACGGAATGTCAACGTTGCTACTGACTCTTGTATTAGTCTAGACAATCTGAACATGTATTAAAGAACTCCTCCTCTATAATCTTATCTTCATAATGATGTGGTAGATTTTTTCTTGTGTGAAGAAACATAAACATGTTAAATACAAGCACAATTTATTGCAGACAGAACATTTCATAATCCACATAAACTTACTCAGTATTTCTTCTTTTGAAATTCTACAGTTTTTACAAATAGTTATCCATTCCTTCTAAGTGATTTACCATTCATACACTTTACAAAACTAATGATGATCACTCTCTGAAAATACACATAAACACTACAAGACAAAAACTAAAACAGTTGACACATTTTTGGGGCATGCTGCAATAACTGTAGGAGAAGATACTGCATGAAAGGCAGGCCTTTACAAAGTGTACTTAAGGGTCCTATGCAACAAATTATGACGTATGACTGCACAGTAGTGGGAACAGGAGGAAAGCAGTGTTGTGGTTAAGACAAGGGGAAGCAGCAGTGTGGTGAAGGAAAGGGGAAGTAGCAGTATGCTGAGGGAAAGGGGAAGCAGGAGTGTGGTGGGGGCAAGGGGAAGCAACAGTGTGGTGAAGGAAAGGGGAAGTAGCAGTATGGTGAGGGAAAGGGGAAGCAGGAGTGTGGTGGGGGCAAGGGAAGCAGCAGTGTGGTGAGGGCTAGGGGAAGCAGCAGTGTGGTGGGAGCTAGGGGAAGTAGCAGTGTGGTGGGGCTAGGGGAAGCAGGAGTGTGGTGGAGGGAAGGGGAAGCAAGAGTGTGTTGAGGGAAGGGGAAGCAAGAGTGTGTTGGAGGTTAGGGGAAGCAGGAGAGTGGTGGAGGAAGGGGAAGTAAGAGTGGGGTGGGGGCAAGGGGAAGTAAGAGTGTGGCGAAGGCTAGGGGAAGCAGCAGTGTGGTGAAAGAAAGGGGAAGAGGAGTGTGGTGGGAGCAAGGGGAAGCAGCAGTGTGGTGAAAGCTAGGGGAAGTAGCAGTGTGGTGGGGGCTTGGGGAAGCAGCAGTGTGGTGGGGGGCTAGGGGAAGCAGCAGTGTGGTGAGGACTAGTGGCAGCAGCAGGGTGTGGGAGGCAAGGGGAAGCAGTAGGGTGGTGGGGGCAAGGGGAAGCAGCAGGGGGGGGGGGACAAGGGGAAGCAGCAGTGGGGGGGGGCTAGGGAAAGCAGCAATGTGGTGGGGGGCAAGGGAAGCAGGAGTGTGGTGGGGGCTAGGGGAAGCAAGAGTGT